>ERZ650306.94-NODE-94-length-45336-cov-10.510877_pt1 | contig 45336 bp, 40 predicted proteins | sample MGYA00376242_ERZ650306 | MGnify/ENA primary metagenome ERZ650306 (study PRJEB26733, sample SAMN07839244) | wastewater metagenome | biome: urban; feature: wastewater treatment plant; material: waste water | place: USA: North Carolina | collected 2016-03-31 ... | reverse complement strand
GATAGGCCGGGCCAACTTTGATCATCGAACAGTCAGTCGTACCACCACCGATGTCGACAATCAGTGCGGTCAGGTTTTCATTCAGCGAACGTTCGTAATCGAGTGCCGCTGCAATCGGTTCAAACTGAAATTCGATGCGTTTAAAACCAGCGTCGGTGGCAGCAGAGGTCAGCACTTGTACTGCTTGCTGATTGCCTTGTTCGCCTTGCGTACCATGAAATTTAACCGGTTTACCGATGACGATCGATTCAATCGGTTGCGCTGTCTGTGCTTCGCCCAAGCGTTTGATATTGCTCATCATCAGACGAACAATTTTTTCATAGGTCAGTAGCTGTTGTGGTTTGAGACGCGCACCTAAGAATGATTTAGGCGATTTTACGAAGAAACCATCTTCCGGTGATTCCAGAAATTTGGTGATCGCATCGTTACCGAAGATCTTTTCGCCGTCACCACTCATCGCGTGGGCCAGAGTTTGATCTTGTGGGCGCAATTGCATGAATTGTTGCGATTTACCGATATATACCGTCGAGGAGATAAAGCGACTGCCGTTATCCAGTGTTAGCAGTTTAGGCTGGTTGTCTTCCCAGATACCTAATGCTGAGTTTGATGTTCCAAAATCCAGGCCAGCGTACATAGCAGATCATCCTCATTTATCGCGGCCGGCGAAATTACCACAACCTTCCGGCTATCACCAGAAATAAGCATGTTGTCGACAATGTCATTCTGAATCAATCAAGGTTAAATGATGCAAACAATAATGGTTATCATTTAGATTTCTTTGCGATATGATAATGCCATTGTTTTTACTCGATTCGATGCGATAGCAATGATTTACGACGCTGTATTCTATCCACAAAATCGCTCTGGCCTGCCGGTGTTTGGTGGGGTTGTTCTGCTACACGTGTTTGTTTTGGCGTGCATGCTGAATTATCAATCAGCGGCAGTGAAGCCGGAAATGGCAGCAGCGACACCATTGACGGTGCGTTGGGTGACGCCGGTAGAAGAACCAAAACCTGATCCTGTTATTGAGCCTCAACCGGTGGTGGAGCCTGAACCGCCACCATTGCCGCCACCAGAAGTGAAAAAGCCTTCGCCGGTGAAAGTGAAGCCGAAGCCACTTAAAAAACCGAAGCCGGTGGTGCAGCAGGTTAAGCCAGAGATCAAACCGAAAACAGCGCCGCCTGTTTCTGCACCGGTGCAACAAATAAAGCCAGCCCCGGCGAAAGCGGAGATCGCACCTGCGCCGGTTGAAGCGCCAAAATTCAATGCTGCTTATTTATCGAATCCGGCGCCGGTTTATCCGCGGCGTTCCCGGATGCTGGAAGAGGAAGGAACGGTAAAACTGAAAGTTCATGTTTCTGCAGAAGGCAACGCATTAGGTGTGCAACTGTTTAAAAGTAGTGGTTTTTCCCGTTTGGATGACGCGGCATTAAATGCCGTAAAAGACTGGCGTTTTGTGCCGGCAAAACGGGGCGACCAATCCATCGAAGGCTGGGTGATTGTGCCCGTTTCGTTCAAATTAAGGAGCTGATAAAAGATGGAAACACAACAAGAAGTAACACAAATGGGATTAGCCCATGTATTAACCCAAACGACAGGAATGGGTTTAATTCCGGTTGTTTTGCTGCTTCTTATGTCTATTGCGACCTGGTATTGGATTGTTTTAAAGGTTTATCAGAGTTGGACTTTGCGCCGGAATACCAAAGCCTTTGTTGATGCTTTTTGGCGTTGCCGCAACCTGAAACAGGTCGAAGAACAAGTATTGAAACAAGTTAAGCCGGAGCCTTGTGCAGAACTGATGATCAGTGGGTTGCAGGCAGCGCGTCATGTGCAAAACCCTGAGCAGGGTTTGGTTGAAATGGGATCGCGTGACGAGTTTGTCTTGCGTGCTCTGCGTCGTTCTGTCACTCGTAGCACGCTGCGTCTGGAAGCCGGATTAACCTTGCTGGCTTCCGTTGGTTCAGCGGCTCCATTCGTAGGTTTGTTTGGTACAGTTTGGGGCATCTATAACGCGCTGATTGGCATTAGCGTATCAGGCCAAAGCACTTTAGACAAAGTAGCTGGGCCTGTCGGTGAAGCGTTGATCATGACTGCATTTGGTCTGGCGGTTGCCTTACCAGCTGTGCTGGCTTACAACGCTTTTGTGCGTGTAAACCGGGTTTATCTGGCGGAATTAGATGGCTTTGCACATGACGTATTTGCTCTGTTAACAACGGGACACGCCAAAGCAGCGGCACAGCCACAGGTAAAGATGACTTCCCGTGCGGCGGTAACTGAATTGCAGGCAGGGGAAGCATAATGGCGTTTGGAAAATTATCCGACGAAGGCGGCGGACAGCCACAAAGCGAGATCAATATGATCCCACTGATCGACGTTATGCTAGTGCTACTGATCGTATTTATGATCACAGCACCTTTGCTGAGTAATGCGGTGAAGGTCGATTTACCGCAAGCGAGCAGTTCGCCAGAAGATATCAAAAATGATGATATTAAACTGGCACTGAAAGCCAGTGGTGAACTGTTCTGGAGTGGGGAGGCTATCAGCCGTGAAGAGCTGGAATTGCGTCTGCAAAATGCCGCAAAGCAACAACCAGTTCCCGAGTTGCATATTCACGCTGATCGCAATCTTGATTATGGCAAAGTCGCTGACATCATGGCGCTATCTTCCCGCTCTGGGGTGAGTAAGATCGCTTTCGTGAGCGAACCTACAGGGGAGTAACTGTGGTTATATTCGGTCTGGTTTGCTCTGCTATCGTTGTCACTTGTCTTTATGCCTTGAAACACAAGTTACTGGCTTGGCCGCTTCTGCGACAGGCAGCCAAATCAACTGCCGCTATGGCCTTTGGTTTGGCGTTGTTGGTTTGTCTGTTCCAGTTTGGATTTTGGGCCGGTGTTTTTGCTCTGACCGCGATGCTCATGGTTATTGCACTTGTGATCCCGTTTTTGTTTGCGCATTTGAAACAAGAGTCGGGGTTACGCTGATGTGGTCTCGCTTATTATCAGGCGCGGTGCTTGGGTTTCCGTTATCAGCGGTATTGTGCGGGTTACTGGCCTATGTTCCGCCGGGCAACTGGCAATCACTTTGGGTGCCAGCATTGTTGTTGTTTTTCCCATTGTGGGTTGGCGTCATTGGCTGGTCGCTGGCTCGGCCTTCGCAGCAAATCTGGCGCAAATTGGGTTCTGCCAATGCGATCCTCATTCCTTTTTTCTTCGCTTTAAAGCACTTCCTTTGGGTTAGTTAATCATGGCGATGCCGTCTTCTGATATCTCTGTTTTTCGTCGTTTACATACGTGGGTGGGGTTAATCGCCGGTATGGTGCTGTTTGTTGCGTTTTATGCTGGCGTGATCACCTTGTTTCGAGGGGAAGTCACGCAGTGGCAGCAAGCTGAATTAAGAGTGCAGACAACGGTGTCACCAGCCGAATATCAATCATGGCTGGATCGTTTTCTCGCATTACACCCGCAAGCCCGCGATGAGTTCTGGATGATTTTGCCGGGTGAACAAGCACCACAATTGCGTTTTATGTGGATGGAAGCGGGTAAGCGTGGTCGGCAGATGGTCACGCAATCAGAACTGCAATCCGGGGCGGATGAAAAACAAGAAGTGAGTGAACTGGCGCATCTGATCAATGAAGTGCATTTCTCACTAGCCATTCCCGGTATGACGGGCCGAACTTTTTTAGGTGTTATCAGTCTGCTTTACGGCTTGGCACTCGTGACCGGCATCGTTATTCATTTGCCACGATTGACAAAAGATTTCTGGTTATTACGCAAGAAGCAGGGGGAACGTCGGCATTGGCTTGATCTGCATAATTTGATTGGTGTGATCAGCCTGCCTTTTCATCTGATATTTGCCTGGACTGGTGCTATCTGGGGCTTATCCGCACTGTTGTATGGTCTGTTTAACAGCGCTATTTTTGATCAGCAACTTTACTCGGCAACCGGGCAAACCTTCATGCCGATGAGCAGTGTACAGCGAACGGGTGTGGTGCAAGCACCTCTTCCTGCCGAGCTTTTGTTACGGAAGTTGCCTAATGCCACGGAGTTCACACCCAAATGGCTGCACTACAAAAATTATGGCGATAGTTCGGTGCAAGTTGAGATTGTCGCGCAGCAGGAAAAACAACTAAGCCAAAGTAAACTGGTTGTACTGAATGCAACTAGCGGTCAGTTATTGCAAGATCAAACGGGCGATAACGAATCATTAAACCACGGTATGATGATGGGGCTTTATTCCCTGCATTTTGGCGATTTCGGTGGCATAGCTATTCGACTACTTTATGCCGTGTTGGGTGTTGGCGGCTGTTTTCTGTTTTATTCCGGCAACCAGCTTTGGATCAACGCTCAGCTGAAAAACCGGCAAGTTAAAATTCAGCGACAAGGTATCGTAATGGCGAAACTGACCAACGGTTTTTGCATTGGTTGTTGTATTGCTATCTCAGCATTATTTGTCTTTTCCGCAGTGATGGCCGAGCACCCGAATATCGCCACGTTACAGACGAAAGCATTCTTTATCGTATGGGCCATCACGATGCTTTACGGCTTTATTCGCCCGATTGCACAGGGGCGAAGCGAGCTGCTCTATGTCTGCGCGGGTGTCACATTTTTGATCCCACTGGTGGATTTATGGGTTAACTATAGTCAGCTGTTTGCCGGGTTTATCACCTTAAAAACAGCATTTCTCTGGGTGGATCTGGCCGCACTGCTCTATGCGCTGGCGTTTTGGCGGCTGGCGCAACGTGCGACTCGTTATGTTATGGATTTTTCAGGTAATATAGCCCGATGCTGACATCGTTGATGTTAAGACCGGGAGCCTTGAGTGAGCGAACCAACCAACCGTAAACGTTCTTATGCCACCATTCGGGACGTTGCTGCTAAAGCACAGGCGGGAAAAACCAGTATTTCGCGTTATTTGAACGGCGAATTTCATCTTTTATCCGATGATTTGCGCCAGCGAATTGAAAGCGCCATACAAGAACTGGAATACCGTCCAAACCAGATGGCGCGTAGCCTGAAGTATGGCCGTACCCGGCTGATCGGCTTAATCATTGCCGATATCAGTAACCCATTTTCGGTCGAGGTTTTAAAAGGCGTTGAAGCTGAGTCGATCAAACAGGGCTTCATGACCGTGGTTTGTAATGCCCGCAACAGTATTGAGTTGGAATGTGAATTCCTGAATCTGCTGAATGGTTATCGGGTGGATGGCTTGATCATCAATTCCGCAGGTATCAATACTCATTTTCTGCAGGCGCTGAAAGCGACCACGCTGCCTTTTGTTTTACTCGACCGTAAAATTGATGATTTCCCCTGTGACATGGTAGGGTTGGATAATCCGCAAGCCGCTCAATTAGCCACCAATCACCTGATTGAGCAAGGCTTTGAAGCGTTGTTATTCCTGACAGAACCGGTTCGTTATATCAGCGCACGGCAGGAGCGCTTGCAGACTTTCCACCAAATGCTGGAACAGCATCCGCATATCAAAGGGGAAAGCCATGAAGTTATGTTGCCAGCACCCGATGAGATTGACCGCCTGATTGCGGAGTTTTGCGCCAATCACCGTGGCATGCGTAAAGCCGTGATTGCGGCCAATGGAGTGCTGACTTTACAAGTAGCCCAGGCTCTTAGCCGTTTAGGGCTGAACTGGGGTTCTGATATCGGTTTTTTAAGTTTCGATAATCTGGAATGGGCTGCCTTGGCTGGTAAAGGCATCACCTCGGTTTCACAACCAACGTCGGAAATGGGGCGGAAAGCAGTGACGTGTCTGTTAGATAAACTCGATAAGCCGGATCATCCGCCAGCACAATATCTGTTTAATGGTGAATTGATTATTCGCGGTTCGACGACGCTATAGATTAGCTTTAAACATCTCCGGCTAATTAACCGGAGATAGGTGTGCTTACGGGAGAGGAATAAAGTCTCATACTCACCGTAACTCGTTTCTGGACAGAAATGAGTTTTAGGTTATGCATAAACAGATTGTATTCGTATTAGTTTATATTATGTTTTTACATCAGATCGATACTGAATCGTTTAACGAAAGCAGCAAATAATACAAATATAACAACGATCAGAACAATGCTAATAACGAGTGTCATCACAAAGCTAAACCGTAACATGAAATAAGGAAATAAGATAAACATCGGCAAGGTTGGTATCACATACCAAAACGTGTAGTAAGCATGATTGCTTATCTTCGTATTCGAATGACCCTCAATGAATGGCCACATCAACGTCAGTATAGTCACTAATGGTAACGATGCGACTAAAGCGCCAATCCGATCACTTTTCTTGGCTCATTCTGAGATCAACACAACCATGCCAGCCGTAACCAAATATTTAGTAAAAAGATATAACATTCTCGCCCTGATGAGTCTCTGTATTTGACGAATATTGTACATAACTCTGAAATCAAAATGTTAGACCATTCAAGTTCTTGACGAATTAACTTCAGTTTATATATACCCTCTAAATCATCAGAGGGGATATATTATATTGACCTATGCTACATCCAGTAATTTCAGCAATAAACCAACAACAGCAGCACCAACAATCACTTGGATCACACTGCGTTTGTAACGGAACAACGCGATTGCCGCGATGACAGCAATCAAGGCTGATATGAGGTCTATATGACCGCCAAAACCTTTCGGCCAGAGCACATGATAACCAAAGAACAATGCCAGATTCAGAACAACGCCCACTACAGCAGCAGTAATGGCGGTCAAGGGGGCTGTAAATTTGATGTCATTGTGGGTGCTTTCTACGAGTGGCCCGCCAGCCAAAATGAATATAAATGAAGGCAGAAAGGTAAACCAAGTCACTAAAATTGCAGCAACAGTACCCGCCAAAAACAGCATGTCTGGGCCAAAAACACCTTTAACATAACCGCCCACGAATCCAACGAACGTCACCACCATGATCAGAGGCCCAGGTGTCGTTTCTCCTAGAGCAAGACCGTCAATCATCTGCGCTGACGTTGCCCAGCCATAAGTATTCACTGCACCTTGATAAACATAAGGAAGCACCGCATAAGCACCACCAAAAGTCAGTAATGCCGCTTTTGTGAAAAACCAGCCCATTTGTGTCAGCGTATGATCCCAGCCGTAAGTTACATAGAGGAACGCCATGGGTATACACCACAACAGCAAGCCAACAGCCAAGATCTGGAGCAGCCGATACCCACTGAATTGCGCATGAGGCGGAGTTGGTGTTAGGTCATCAATTAAGGCCACACCATAGGACTTATCGCTTTTCCCATGACCACCACTCTTAAATATGTCCGGAGCGATCCGTCCACCCAAATAACCAATTAGAGCCGCAGCCGCAACAATCGCAGGAAATGGAACGTTCAATGCGAAAATTGCGACAAAAGACGCTGCTGCAATGCCCCACAACCAATTATTCTTGAGTGCTCGTGAGCCAATGCGGTGTGCCGCCTGAACCACGATGGCTGTTACTGCGGGTTTGATCCCATAAAAGATTCCGGCAATTACTGGAACATTTCCATAGGCCAAATAGACCCAGGATAAACCAATCAAAATCAATAACGATGGGAGGACAAATAAAACACCTGCAACTATGCCACCCCAAGTTCGATGCATGAGCCATCCAATGTAGGTCGCTAATTGTTGTGCTTCAGGGCCAGGAAGCACCATGCAATAGTTCAATGCATGTAAGAACCGCTTTTCGGAGATCCAGCGTTTATTCTCAACCAATTCTTGATGCATGATAGAGATCTGACCTGCGGGGCCGCCAAAGCTGATAAAACCTAGTTTGAGCCAGAAAATAAACGCCTGCCAAAAACTCACTGAAGAAGGTGGTGATTCATTATCAACAATACCCACGTTTACTTTTTCCATTATGATTGCCCCTTATTAAAACCAGCCAGTAGCCCATCAAAAATGGCAGAGGCAGCTTTAAGCAATTCATCGTCGTCGTGAATACTGACTCTCATTCCCGCCAGAATACTTTCCACACCTGAGGCTTCGGTTGGTTGAATACCACCAACATCAAGAAAATGAACAATTTGTCCTAGTTTTGAAATGGCGGGATCATCAAGCTCAAAACTACGAACCAGCACTTCAAAAGTAACAAGACCTTCAACATGACTGAATTTCGCACCATCAAAGTCAAATCCGATGCTATTTTCAGGGATAGTATTCACATCACTAAACCACACGAATTGAGCATTTGGATCGATGAACCGTTGGATCAACCAAGCGCTAGCCAGACGATCCACCCAAGGACGCGCTCTGGTTGTCCAGACTCGATGGCTAAATACTTTGATATCAAGATGTTCAATGACCCTATTTGTAGGTGTTGGTTCATCTGGCGATAACGTTGTCGCACAAGCTAATTCCAGGTCATTCAAAATAAATTCGGCTTGCTTTTGCGCCTCAGTCGGAAAGAAATCAATGGTGGTGATTGATGTGAATGTTTTACGAAGTTTACGCAGTTGCTTTAATACTTCATGAACGTTTTCTGAAGATAAGAGAGACTTGAGTGATGACAGTTCGTTCACGAGTTCAGTGTATTCGGAAGTTCTGTCAAACAACGTAATAAACTCAGACGCTTCCATATTTTCTACATGAAACACATATGCCACACCGCCAAATTCTCGGATCTCGTTTGCAAATGACAACAGCGTTTTTTTGCATTCCTCGGTTTCTGGCATCAGATACACGCCATCACGAAGAACTGCCGCACCCGATGATTTCAATGAACGCCAGATCCGCTGTCTAGCTGTGGCATTCTCTGTTGGTAAAGAAAGGATCAAACTGTATAGATACATTTTGTCGAAGTCTCATTAATAATGTAGTGACTGCTACATGTTTGAATCTTAGTCTACATTATTTTAGTTGCAACCCAAAATTATCGATAGCATCAGAAAGCTGAACTGAGGAACAACGAGAGCAAATGTCTATATCGGTGTATATGAAGAGCACGGAATTGACGACAGATGGAAAGGCTTTGAAGGGTGATATAGAGATGCGACTAATAGTTTAAATTGGTTATGTAGTTATGGTCTCACCTCAGTTATTCACAATACCGTGTTCACATAAGAAATATTGACTAAATGACCATCTGACGTGCTGAGATGTAAATCATTCGTAAATTGAAATGGGGCAATTTCATGTTAGAAATGGCAGCAAGTTGCTGGTACCTCTGCCATTCCAGTATGAAACTTTATTCATCTCCTACAGTTCTGATCACCGAAATGATTAACGGCGTAATGATTTAACCAACTCAACCGCTTCTTTGGATAATTGTGTTACGCGTTGCCAATCACCTTGTTTCAGCGCATCGGCTGGTAACATCCACGATCCACCCACGGTTCCCACGCAAGAAAGTGCCAGATAGTCATGCACGTTTTTCGGGCTGATACCGCCGGTCGGACAAAACCGAATTTGTGGCAAAGGCGCTGAAATTGCCTTTAAAGCCGGTGCTCCGCCGTTGGCTTCTGCTGGGAAAAACTTCAGGTGATCATAGCCCAGACTGTATGCCGTCATGATTTCGCTAGGGGTGGCAACACCCGGAATTAAAGGTACTGCTTGCTGGCGGACATGTTGCAGTAATTCAACGGTACAGCCAGGGGAGATCACAAACTGTGCACCGGCTTCAACGGCGGCATCATATTGTTGTGGGTTCAGCACGGTACCAGCGCCGACTAACGCATTGGGCAACGCTTCCCGGATCGCTTTGATGGCTTGTAGTGCGGCAGGCGTGCGCAGTGTCACTTCATATACGGTGATACCACCTGCAGCCAGTGCTTGAGTCATCGGCACCGCCTGATTCAGATCATCAATCACCATAACCGGAACCAGTGGAGAAGCGGCAAAAACCGCGGCCGGAGATAAATTCCAATTCATCTTTTTTCCTTACAATTAATCAGTAGAGTCAGAAAACAACACGCAAGCACCGTGTTCGGCACTCGAGACGTTTTGGCGGGATAGTGAAAAATATTCGCGTCCCATGCCACGGTGTTGGTTATGCAAATCGGGTTTTGCGGTGGCGCGTTGGCTGATATCGGTTAGCACTTCCAGCTTGCCTTCGGTGGCATCCAGCAAAATGCGATCGCCGGTTTTCAGATGCGCCAGCGGACCGCCTTTAGCGGCTTCCGGGGTGACATGAATGGCGGCAGGAATTTTCCCGGAAGCGCCAGATAAACGCCCATCGGTAACTAACGCAACTTTGTAACCGGCTTTCTGCACATTACCGAGGATTGGCATTAATTTGTGCAGTTCCGGCATACCATTCGCGGCCGGGCCACTAAAGCGCACCACAATAATGGCATCGCGATTTAATTGACCGGCTTTATAAGCAGTTTCAACGTCGTGTTGTGAATCGAAAATCAGTGCATCCGCTTCCACGATCTGGTGTTCAGGCGCTACAGCACTGACTTTGATGACGGCGCGCCCGAGATTGCCGGATAGCAGTTTTAACCCACCGGAAACATGAAATACCTGATCTTTTGCTGCAATCACATCGGGCTGTTTTGACTCGGCCACTTCCTGCCAGTAAAGCTTGCCATTATCTAAAAATGGCTGATGGAAATGAGCACTGAAATCACCGCTGAATGTTTGTGCATCCGTGTTCAGCAACCCGCGTTCCGCAAGTTGTTTCAGTAATAACGGTACGCCGCCAGCCTGATGGAAGGCGTTAATGTCTGCCGGACCATTTGGGTAGACCCGGGCCAATAGCGGCACAACGTCGGAAAGATCACTGAAATCATCCCATGTCAGCAGTAAACCCGCAGCACGGGCCACCGCCACCATATGCAGGGTGTGATTGGTGCTGCCGCCGGAAGACAGTAGCGCGACCAAACCGTTAACCAATGAACGTTCATCCATGATTTGCCAAAGCGGACGATATTGCGAGCCGCCAGCCACTTGTGAGGTGATCAGTGCGGAGGCTTTTTCTGTCAGCGCCAGCCGTAGCGGATCATCCGGATGCACAAACGCCGAGCCGGGTAGCATCAGGCCCATCGCTTCAAACACCAGCTGGTTGGTGTTGGCTGTACCATAGAAAGTGCAGGTGCCATGGCTGTGATAAGCTTGATTTTCCATCTCCTGCAAGGCATCACGCCCCAGCTTTCCGGCCGCATATTGTTGTCGGACCTGCACCTTCTCATCATTGCTGATGCCGGTGCTCATTGGCCCTGCGGGGATAAACGCGGTTGGCAGATGACCAAAGGCCAGCGCTCCCATTAATTGACCGGGGGCGATTTTGTCGCAGATCCCCAGCAGCAAGGTGGCGTCAAAGGCGTTGTGACTCAGTGACACGGCGGTGGCTTGTGCAATAACATCGCGGGAAAACAGCGACAGATCCATGCCAGCCTGACCTTGCGTGACGCCATCACACATGGCTGGTACACCGCCAGCCACTTGCGCCGAATGGCCCAGCGCGCTAACCACCGCTTTGATTTGTGCTGGATAGTCGGCATAGGGCTGGTGGGCACTCAGCATGTCGTTATATGCCGTGATGATCCCGACGTTACAACGTGTCATATCCATCAATGTCGATTTCTGTGCCTGCGGGCAGGCGGCAACCACGTGCGCCAGATTACCGCAGGCCAGTTGTGCCCGCGGTCTGCCTTGTGCCGCTTGCAGCTGCATCAGTTCGATATATTGCTGACGGCTTTGTTCGCTGCGATGACGAATGCGTTCAGTTACGTGCCGGATTACAGGATGCATACTTCAGTTCCTTTTAGACAATCAACGGGCTCGGGCTGCCGGATTAACGCAGTTGACCGAAACGTCGTTGTTGAGTGCGGCAATCAAGTTATCGACGGCACAACGCACCATCGCATAGCGGGTTTCATGCGTTGCCGAGCCGATATGCGGCAGGGCGACCACATTCGATAATGACAACAGTGGCGAATCGGCTGGCAGTGGTTCTTTCTCAAACACGTCCAGCCCCGCACCGCGGATCACACCTTGTTGCAAAGCGTCAATCAAGGCAGCTTCATCGACAATTTTGCCGCGTGAACCATTGATCAAAAAGGCACTTGGTTTCATTTTCTGCAGCTGTGCTTTGCCAATGAACTTTTCGGTTTCCGGCAACAGCGGCAACACCACACAGACAAAATCAGATTGTGCGAGCAGGTCATCTAACTCGCAGCGGCGGGCTTTGAAATCCTGTTCCGCCATCGGGTTTGCTACGTCGTTGTAATACAGCACCGACATGCCAAAACCGGCATACGCACGTTTGGCGACGGCATAACCAATACGCCCCATACCAAGAATGCCGATCGTTTTGCCGTTTACGTCGGTGCCATAACAATCGACCCCAATACTGCGGGTCCAGCGGCCTTCCTTCACCATTTCCGCCATTTCAATCACCCGGCGGGCACTGTTTAACACCAGCGTGAAAATGGTATCTGCGGTGGTTTCAGTCAATACACTTGGGGTATGCATCAGGTTGATTTTCCGTTCCGTTAAGTCAGGCACATTAAACTGGTCAACACCGACAGAGATGGTGGAAATAGCACGCAGAGCCGGGGCTGCATTTAGATAGTCGGCAGTGATGGGGCAACTAGCCCCAATCAGTCCTTCTGCGTTACTCAGTGCGCCAATAAAATCAGCGCGGTTGGCATCGGTTATGCTCTCAAAGAAAGCCACGTTGAAGTGGCTTTGCAGACGTTCCAGCTGGTCAGCAGGGATTTTTTTGTACAGTACAACATTCGGTTTCATACTAATTCCCTCTTAAGCCGCTTGCGGTAATGAGTGGGCTGATTGCTCATCAGCGTTAGGTTTTACGATCAGCGTCAAGATGACTGACACAAACAGCGCACTGCCCATGAAGATGTAAGACGCGCCAGGACTGCCTGTCGCACCATTCAGATAACCGACAACCCATGAACCGATGAAGGAACCTAATGCACCCATGCTGTTGATCAGCGCCATCGCGCCGCCAGCAACATTTTTCGGCAGCATTTCTGGAATGATGGCGAAGAACGGGCCATATGGGGCATACATTGAGGCACCGGCAATCACTAGCAGCGTGTATGACAACCAGAAGTTATCAGTACCCAATAAGAAGGAGCCCAGGAAGCAGATTGCACCGATCAGCAGCATTGGCCACACAAACAGTTTGCGGTTTTGCATGCGGTCAGACAGCCAGGACACAGTGATCATCGCAATAGTAGCGGCCAGATAAGGAACGGAAGACAACCAACCGGTTTGGACCATCCCCATATTGGAGGCACCACGAATGATGGATGGCAACCAGAGCACGAAGCCATACACACCGATACTCCAGCAGAAATATTGCGCACACAGCAGGATCACATTTCTGGATTTGAACGCTTCCGCATAGTTACGCACTGGTTTGATATTTTTCTGCTCGTTAACCATGATCTCATTCAGATCATCTTTTTCTTGCTGAGTCAGCCAGTTAACTTGCTGTGGTTTGTCACGTGCGGTTTTCCACCAGTAGAAAGCCCACAGCACGGCAGGGAAACCTTCCAGAATGAACATTTCACGCCAGCCCAAAGCTTGGATAAGATAACCGGAAAGTACTGACATCCACAGCACTGTGACGGGATTACCCAGGATCAGGAAGGTATTGGCGCGGGAACGTTCCGATTTAGTAAACCAGTTACTGATATAAATCAGCATTGCAGGCATAACCGCGGCTTCCACCACACCGAGCGTGAAGCGGATGATGATCAGCATCGGGATATTACTGACCAGACCGGTTAATGTAGCGCAAGCACCCCATAACAGTACGCACAGGAAAATCAGTTTCCGGACACTGCGCTTTTCCGCGTAAATGGCGCCAGGGATCTGAAAGAAAAAATAACCCAGAAAAAACAGCGAGCCGAGCAGGGATGACATCCCTTTGGTGATGCCCAGATCTTCGTTAATACCGGCAGCAGCGGCAAAACTGTAATTGGCCCGGTCGAGATAAGCCAGACTGTAGGTAATAAACACAATCGGCATGATGTGCCACCATCTGGATGGGGCAGGGAGCTTAGTATTCATACTTGTTCCTCTTTAATTTGTTATGCAGAAACCGTTGTGGTTTCTTGTGTCATCGTCATCTCTGCAATCAGAGCTTTTTTTGTTGGAAGACCTTCACTATCACCAATTACCTGAATTGCCCGGGCACCGATAAAATTACCGCGAGCGACAGCATTTTTTATTGTTTTTCCTTCCAGTAATGCGCTGATAATGCCAACGGCAAAACCATCACCAGCACCTACGGTATCCACCACGTTTTTCACGAACACAGCAGGAACGACACCTTTTTCACCTTCTGCTGTTTTGTAATACGCACCTTCTTCACCGGTTTTAATCACGACGGTTTTAACTCCGCCATCGAGATAGAAATCAGCAACGGCTTCCGGTGTCGTAAAGCCGGTCAGAATGCGGCCTTCTTTCATACCCGGCAGCACCCAGTCGGCAGCAAAAGCCAGTTTGTTCAACTGTGTCACCATCTCTTTTTCGGAACGCCACAACACAGGGCGCAAGTTCGGATCAAACGAAACGGTTTTGCCATGCGCGCGCATCCACTGTGCGGCATAAGCGGATAATTCGTATGACGTCGGTGACAACGCTGCCGCCACACCGCTTAAATGCAGATGACGAGCACTGCCAAAATAGGCTTCGTTAAAATCAGCCAGCGAGAGGTGGCTGGCTGCTGATCCTTTGCGGAAATATTCCACAATGGGATCGGTCCCATTTTCGGCTTTAGATTTAAGCTGAAAGCCGGTAGGGTAGGCGTTATCGATGGTGACCGCCCGGCGATCGATATGTTCTTTGTCCAATGTGTCTTGAATAAAACGGCCAAAAGAGTCATTACCCAAGCGGCTTACCCAGCCACATTTCAGTTCAAGACGCGCCAGACCAATGGCGACATTCAATTCTGCACCAGCGGCACGGCGAACAAATTGTTCCACGCGATGTAAATCACCGGTTTGTGTGGCGACAAACATCATCATGGCTTCACCGAAGGTGACGACATCCAGTTCGGCAGATTTAGTGTGAGCTTGTGTTGTCATTTATCATTACACCTCTTTCAATTTAGCCACGTAATAACGGGTTACTTCAGTCAGATCTGCGCCTTCCAGTGGAAATTCGATACCGCGAGGCACATTGGTCGGCAGCATTGCCAGCAAGTCTTTCCAACTGCCATCGCTGTGGTCCAGCGCGATAGCTTTTACTTTGCCTTGGTCGTTATGGCTGGCTTTGACATGCACATAAGCAACCTGGGCAGCCAGTGCTCTGGCCGCGACAAAAGCGTCTTCGTCCAGCCAGTTCCAGTTCGCCATATCAAAAGTCATGGAAATCGGTAATTTCTGCGAAACCACCATGCCGAAGAATGCGATTAACGGACTGATGCGACCACCTCCTAAGGTTTGATCGTTTTCAATCAATAACTTAACCGGCTGTGATTTGAGAACTGCGTTAATGCTGGTTAAATCGGTAGCGTTGGCGATTGAGCCCAGTGGCAGTTTCAGCGTACGGGCTTTCAGCCGAGCCGCATTTTTCAGGTGTAGTGCCAGTCGTTCCAGCTCTGGCTGACCATCTTCTGTCAGCAGTGATTCCGGCACGGAATAAACTGCAAACAGGCCATGCGCACTGATTTGTGAAGCCAGTTCATCCAGTTGGTCGGTTGAAGTTAGCAGCTCATGGCGGATCTCAACTCCGTCAGCGCCACTGGCTTTGATCATTGGCAGCAGCGCTGCTTGTCCACCAAGCTCTCTGACGGTGTCAGCACCATAGGCTGAAGTGACGACGACAATTTCCTTACTCATACAAATCCTTATTAATCAGGTGTATACGATCAATATCTTTAGGGTGTGGATACCAGCAAAAGATATTTGATGAAGATATTCTGTTCGATGAGGTGATTATGGGACCGGTCCCATCAAAAGATCCATTTCAGGAATTTAGAAATATGAGGCTGGTCACTATTCCATGAAAAAAATAGGTCTTTAAGCGGGTTGCCAGTAACAAATGAGCCTGGAATGGAGCATATGAGAGAAAAGAAATTGATAAATACAATTACTGGCGTCAGCTTTGGCTTGAATTCATGTTTAATATGCAGATGAACCAACAACAGAGATTTTCTTTATGAGCAAACATATCGGTAAAACTGTATTCAATTCAGATCAGATTAAAGCCGGCGTAAGCAATGTCGCGGATTAGTTAAACAAAAAATTTAGTAATGATGATGCCGTTATTATCACGGTTGTACCGGGCGGCATTTTGTTTACTGCTGATTTGGTCAGACAGTTAACTTTTGATGTTTCAATGGATTACATTTCTTGCCCGCATACACCGGGAGAAAAAAACAACGCTTCACCCATCATTTATTATCAAAATATCAACATAGCTAACCGGCATGTGGTTTTGGTTGATGATGCTATTGAATCTGGTGGCACCATGAAGCGGATCGTTGAGTTTTTAGCACAAAATTACAGTGTTAAATCCATTTCGGTTGCGACGCTGTTTGTTAAACCGGGTCGGGTCAATATTCCGGTTGAGCAGCATTTTGCTTATGAAATGGAAAGTGATGACTTGCTGGTGGGTTACGGATTACCCTGGAATGATAAATACCGGAACATGCCCTTTATATCTCAGCTAATCAAATAACCTCAGCGTTGGCTTAATCGGCTGTTTAACGTCAGCAGTAGTAATGTTATTCCGCAAAATCCGGCGCCAGCCAGAAATGTGGCCGAGGCGCCGAAACTATCCCACAACCAGCCAGCGACGACACTGGCGATCAGCATAGCTACACCACTGGCCAGATTGAAAAAGCCAAATGCCGTGCCACGAAGATCGTCGGGGGCGGTATCGGCCACCAGCGCAGCCAAAATGCCCTGTGTTAACCCCATATGCAGGCCCCAGAGCACAATACCGAGTAATAAGATGCTCCAGTGTCCATCTACTGCTAATGCCAGATCTGCGGCGAGTAGCATGACTAAACCATGGGCCAATAATTTATAACGACTGATATGGTCAGACATATGACCAAACGGATAAGCAGACAGTGCGTAAACAATATTCATCAGCACCATGACCAAAGGAATGTAGGCAATCGGAACTCCGCTATCCTGAGCGCGTAAGACTAAAAACGCTTCGCTGAATCGGGCGAGCGTGAATATGCTGCCAATACCGACAACCCACCAATAACAGCTATCCAACCGCTGCAGATTAGCCATAATCAACGGATTGGTGCGTGGTGCAGAGGAATGCGATTCTGGTTCAGAGACACCCAAAATCAGCAATAGCACAGCTAAAAACCCCGGGATCACCGCGACCCAGAATACGGCCCGGAAATCATTGGCCCAAAGCAGCATCAACCCGACCGCCAATAATGGCCCGACAAACGCACCGACGGTATCCAGCGACTGACGTAAACCAAAGGCGGCACCGCGTAATTCTGGTGGTGTGATATCCGCTACCAGCGCATCGCGTGGTGCACCACGAATGCCTTTACCCACCCGATCGGTCAGGCGGGCGGTCAAAACAAATCCAAGGCTGCTGGAAAGGGCAAATACGGGTTTGGTAAAGGCACCCAGCGCATAACCAGTCACGGCCAGCCACTTGCGTTTACCGAAATAATCACTGATCACACCGGAAAAGACCTTTACGATCAGCGCGGTAGCTTCTGCCAGGCCTTCAATCAACCCCACCATCAACGTGCTGGCGCCCAGTGTTGTTACCATGAACAGCGGTAGCAGGCTGTGGATCATTTCGGATGAAATATCCATCAGCATACTGACAAATCCCAGAACCCAGACTGCGGTCGGAATGCGTCGCAATGAAAAATATTTCATGATCAATCCCATCATTTATCGTTTTTAAAAAACAGTCTTGGTGTGATTAGTTTTTCCAGTTCCATCAAGAGATAGATCAGTAAGCAACTACCGATGATCACGAACCAATCGTGTAGATCAATAGCGGCAGTACCAAACAAGGTGTGCATAAATGGCAGATAGGTTAGCGCCAGTTGCATCAGTGTCAGCGCAAAGATAGCCAATAAAGCATAGCCATTATCCAGCCAGCTGGTCAGATCCAGCGTGGTACTATTCAATGCCCGACAGCTGATCAAATAAAACATTTCAGCAACCACCAGACTGTTAATGGCGACGGTGCGAGCGCGGTTTAAATCGGGTTGATGTGATGTACTCCAGTTATAAAGGGCCAGTGTTAGCGCCATCAATAACACAGAGACAAACGCAATGCGGAAGAGCAGTGCCATGCTCAGGAGTGATTCATCATTTTTCCGTGGTGAACGTTGCATAATATCGGGGGCCGCGCGGTCGAAGACGAGGGGCAATGACAGCGTAATCGCACTGACCATGTTAACCCACAAGATCTGTACCGGCGTGATCGGCAGCGTGATGCCTAGCAAGATGGCCGCAACCATGACCAGAGCTTGTCCGCCATTAGTCGGCAGCAGGAAAACCAATGCTTTACGCAGATTATCGTAAACGGTTCGCCCTTCCAGCACGGCAGTACGTAACGTGGCAAAATTGTCATCCGCCAACACCATGCCAGCCGCTTCTTTGGCCGCTTCGGTGCCTTTCATGCCCATAGCAACTCCGATATCAGCGCGTTTCAGTGCGGGTGCATCGTTGACGCCATCGCCAGTCATGGCGACCACTTGCTGACCGGCCTGCAAAGCGGCGACCAGCCTGAGTTTATGCGCCGGTGTTGCACGGGCTACGATATCGATTTCGGCGGCTCTTTTTTGCAGATCAGCATCACCTAATTGTTCTAACTCACTACCGGTCAACACCTGTAATGGCTGACTTAGCCCAAGTTGTGAGCCGATGGCGGCGGCGGTGCTGGCATGATCACCGGTCACCATGATGACGCGTATCCCTGCTTGCTGACATTGTGCAATGGCGTGTCGGGCCTCTTCTCGGGGCGGGTCCATGATGCCGACCAGACCCAATAAATTAAATTGGTAGGTGGAAAGGTCGGGGCTGCTATCCGGCAATGGCAAGGTATCAAGTTCGGTATCAGCTTCAGCCAGCGCCAGCACGCGTTGACCGCGCGCGGCAAAACTATCGATAGCTTGTTGCCATTCATCGGTATGTAATGGCCGTGGGCCAGCAGGAGTCCAGATCTGAGTGCAAAAAGTCAAAACCCGTTCCGGTGCCCCTTTCAGTAATAATTGGTAGGGTAGTGCAGACCCCTCGGGTGATTTGTGCAGTGTTGCCATATAACCATGGCTGGATTCAAAAGGAATTTCTGCCAGCCGCGGAGTAGCTTGTTGAACTGACGCCGGATCTAAACCGGCTTTCGCTGCCAAAATAAGCAGTGCGCCTTCGGTTGGATCTCCATGTAATTGCCACGGCAGGCTATCTTGATCGAATCTGGCGTCATTGCAGAGAATAGCTGCGGTTGCTAGTCGTTGTAAGGTAAGTTGTTGCGCATCCGTCGGCGCTTGTTGCTCCGCCGTGATGTCACCTTGCGGATGATAACCGACACCACTGACGCTGAGTTCACCATTACTCAGTTGCACTGATTGCGCGCTCATTTCATTGCGGGTCAGCGTGCCGGTTTTATCGGTGCAAATTACGGAAACCGACCCCAGCGTTTCCACTGCCGGTAAGCGGCGAATGATAGCGTTATGGCCGGCCATCCGTTGCACCCCAATGGCTAAGGTAATGGTGATCACCGCTGGTAAGCCTTCAGGAATTGCCGCCACGGCCAGACCAACCACCGCCATAAACAGTTCATCGATCGCATAACTACGAAAGAACCAACCAAAGGCAAAGGTAATTGCAGAGAGAACTAAAATTGCCTTGGTTAGCACGTGTCCCAGATTACCCAACTGCTTCATCAGCGGTGTGGTTAGTGGTTCAACCGCACGCAACATATCACCGATTTTACCAATTTCGGTATTATCACCAATCGCAGTAATGACGCCACGCGCACGGCCTTGCGTCACCAATGTGCCGGCATAGAGCATACTCAAGCGTTCTGCCAATGGCGTTTCTAGTGCGACAGGGTCTGCTTGTTTTTGCACGCTGAATGATTCGCCAGTGAGCGCACTTTCCTGCACAGCTAAATTAATGCCTTCAATTAGTCGCAGATCGGCGGGCACGCGATCACCAGATTCCAATAGCACGATATCGCCGGGAACCAGCACTTCTGAATCAACCTGTTGGCGCACACCGTCACGTAAAACATGGGTGTGTACGCGCAGCATATTGCGAATCGACGCTAAGGCCTGTTCAGCTTTACCTTCCTGAATAAACCCGAAGATACCGTTGATAATGACGACGGCAAAAATGACGCCACCGTCGGTCCAGCGCCCGAGCAGCCAGCTCATGATCGCAGCCACAATCAGCACATAAATCAACACATTGTTGAATTGGCGTAATAGTTTCACCCAGCTACTTTCCCCGACGGGAGGTGTCAGGCGATTAGCCCCATATTGCTGTTGTCGTTGCTGAGCTTGTTCACTGGAAAGGCCATCGGCTTGAGACGCGACACACTGTAAGACTTGTGTCGCGGGTTGAGCATGAAAATCAGAAGAAGATAATGCAGGATCAGTCATCGTGCGCTCCATGTTGAAATGTACGCTGGATCAGTATCCTCCTTAATCATGGCATATGGGAGTGCGTTAATGAAAATTTGAGTCTTAAATTTCAGCTGATTACCCGCGATTCGTTAAAAAAGAAACGAATGCGGGCACGGTTACCCTAGTTTTAAAGGTTGATATTTACCGCAATGTTTATGGATTCACACAGTTCTTTGTCAGATCACCATTCAGTGCCGCCAGCAGGTTTTCTACCGCCAGTTTTGACATGTCATAGCGGGTTTCGTGCGTAGCAGAACCGATGTGAGGCAGGGCAATCACATTAGGTAATGTCAGTAATTCCGAATTCATGGGCAACGGTTCTTTTTCAAACACATCTAAGCCAGCACCTTTAATAACACCTGATTTTAAGGCTTCAACTAACGCGGCTTCATCAACGGAAGCGCCACGACCGCCATTAATGAAAAATGCAGTAGGCTTCATTTTCACCTCGTAGAGTTTGCCAAATATCAAAATTAAGCATGCCGATGAAGGATCTGTTCACCCGCTTGTAAGCGGCGGATATTGTCACAAGCTGCTTCAAAAATACCTTGCACGGAAATATCGGTAACGCCACCAATGTGTGGGGTCGCAATGATATTTTGCTGGAATATTAGATCAGCAGGGTCCGGCGGTTCCTGCCAGAATACATCGAGGCCCGCACCAGCCAGATGGCCGGTTTTTAACGCCGTTTCGAGCGCATCTTTGTCAATGAGACCGCCACGACCGAGGTTGATCAGATAACTGCCGGCTTTCATTTGGCGGAAGGTTTGCTGATTCAAAATATGGTGTGTCTGTGGGCTATCAGGCAGGCTGAGTACGACAAAGTCCGCTTGTTGCAGCAAGATCGGTAGTTCATTCAGCGTGCCCAGCCAGTCCAGATGATGGGTTTTGGCAAACGAGGGATCAATGTGCTGCTTAATGCCAATCAGGCGCATATCAAATGCGGTTAGCCGTTTAGCCAACGCTTTACCGATGCCTCCCAGACCAATCAAACCGACGGTTTTGCCTTTCAGCCCTAACCCCATGGGGCGCCCTGATTCACGTTGCCGGAAATGCTGAGGAATAGCATGCGCATTACGCGCCAGTGCCAGCATCATATAGATGCCTAACTCAGCAACGGAATCGGCATTTCCAGAGATATCGGTGGGTACGTTGGCAACGGCAATCTGATGTTGTTTGGCGGCTTCAAGATCGACCCCTTCCAGACCTGCGCCAATTTGCTGGATCAGTTTGAGCTGGTCTGCGGTGGCGAGTAAACGGGCATCGATTTTGGTCATGGTGGGGATGAGCACATCAAATCCTTGCAGCGACTGTGTGCCATAGCCACCCGCCGCCACAAATTCTACCTCAGGCAGCGCGTGACGGAATTTATTGAGAATTCCGCCCCAAGCGTGTTCTTCAGCAGCAAAGAGCACTTTCATTACTCAACCCCGTTATCTGTTTGTTTTACAGACCACTATAAAAAGAATCGTGGCTGAGTAACAGTCTCCTTTGATGTCATTTTAGTTAAGGCCGGGTCCGTTAGGGGCGCCGGCCTTGAACATGCTATTTGCTTTGCATGTGAGAGTTAATTCGTGACGATCAGAGAACTCTCTATTTCATGTTCTCGTTACCGTGCCACACATGCCCGGAATTACACGCCTTGGCAACCTCATGACATGGGTCATCGCCATGGAGTTGGAAGAAATGCTTATCGTCTTGAGATAAGAATAAAGACATATCAGGAGTGATGTTGATTAAAGCTTCGCTGGCGGTGAGGCCCGTTACACGATAATCGGTGGACAGATACTCGAGAACCTTTTCACGACTTTGCATAATCGCCTCCCTGAATGGATGGATCCTCTATTTGAAGATAGCAGCAGACTACATACTATTCCAACATTGCCCGGCTCAATGGTGTAACGTCATGTTATAGGATTTCCGCTTTCATACACCTTTCTCCAGAGAGCCTAATCCCTGCTCAGTAATATCCAATTTTGTGCGCTATTAGGGCGTTTCATTTTAATTGTTGTTCTTTTTTGGTGCATTTCACTGCCTGTTTTCAAGAAAAGCCTTTGTTATCAAGTTGTTTAAAACGGCATGAAACTTGTATTAAAAATATTAAATTAGATTTTGGACATCGACGTCCGCGCTCTCTTGAGGGGCCGGACGTTTTTTTATTTTTGAGAGGCAAGGATGAGTCGTGTTCATACCAGTTGCACTTATTGTGGCGTCGGTTGCGGGATCACGGTAGATGATGCCAAAACATTAACAGGTGATACAGAACATCCTGCGAACAGTGGAGCGTTGTGTGTCAAAGGCGGTAGCTTGCTGGAAACGCTGGCGTTTCCTAATCGTCTGTTATACCCGCGATTACATGGTCAACAGGTAGGTTGGGATACTGCACTCGATGAAATGGCAACACGCTTTAGCCAGATCATCGCAGAAACCGGTCCGGAATCGGTTGCTTTTTATGTGTCTGGCCAGCTGCTCACTGAAGATTATTATGTGGCTAACAAACTGATGAAAGGCTTCATCGGGGCCGCGAATATTGATACCAATTCCCGTCTTTGTATGTCTTCTGCCGTCATGGCGCACAGTCGCGCTTTTGGTGAAGATGTGGTGCCGGGTTGTTATGACGATCTGGAACTTGCTGATCTGCTGGTCATTGCTGGTGCAAATACCGCGTGGACACATCCGGTGATCTTCCGCCGTATCCAGCAAGCGCGTGCCCGCCGCCCGGAAATGAAGATGGTGGTGATTGATCCGCGTAAAACCATGACCGCAGAACAGGCTGATTTACATCTGGCGGTACGCCCTGGTAGCGATGTCTGGTTATTTAACGGTTTAAGTCGTTATCTGTTGGAACACGATCTGGTTGATAATGCCTATATCGAAAATCACGTCAACGGCTTTAGTGAGCTGCATGCACTGGTAATGGCACCAGAATATGAACTGGCACGGGTCGCCGAAAAATGCGGCTTAACCATCAGCGAATTGCAGACCTTCTACCGCTGGTTTGGTGAAAACGAAAAAGCGGTCACGCTGTTTTGTCAGGGCATCAATCAATCGAATCAGGGCACCGATAAAGGCAATAGCTTGATCAACCCGCATCTGCTGACGGGGCGTATCGGTAAGCCGGGCGCTTCCCCGTTTTCGATGACCGGACAGCCGAATGCGATGGGTGGTCGTGAAGTGGGCGGGCTGGCAACGCAGTTAGCATCACACATGACTTTCAACGACGAAAACTGCGATCGTGTTGCTCGTTTCTGGAATGCGCCAAACATTGCCCGTAAACCGGGCTTAAAAGCCGTGGATATGTTTAAAGCGGTGGGTGAGGGCAAGATCCGCGCATTGTGGGTGATTGCGACGAACCCGGCGGTGTCGCTGCCTGATTCGGTTCAGGTGCGCGAAGCACTGGCGAAGTGTGAATTTCTGGTGGTGTCTGAAATGACACCGAAAACCGATACCGCACAGTTTGCACATCTGTTGTTACCCGCAGCAGGCTGGGGCGAGCGTTCCGGCACTGTCACCAATTCTGAACGCTGCATGACACGTCAACGTGCGTTTACGCAAGCGCCGGGCGAGGCAAAACCGGACTGGTGGGCATTAACCCAATTAGGTAAACGTCTGGGTTTTGCCGATGCATTCAATTATGACAACACCGCCGACATTTTCCGTGAACATGCTGAGTTGTCCGGTTTTGAAAATAGCGCTCGTCAGTTCGATATCTCGGCGTTGGCAACGATGACCGATGATGAATACGAACAATTCACGCCACGTCAATGGCCGTTACCAGCGGATAAGACAGTTGAAAGCAGCCGCTTATTTACCGATGGTGTGTTCTCAACCTTCAATGGCCGCGCCAATCTGGTGCCGGTGACCCCACAAGAGCCAGTGCTCAAACGTAAAGCAGAACGTCAGGAAGGCAGCTGGTTGTTAAATACCGGTCGTCTGCGTGATCAATGGCACACCATGACACGTACCGGTCATTTGCCGCGATTAATGGAAACAGAACCGCTGCCAAAAGTGTATGTAAACCATCAGACCATTCTGAATAGTGGGTTTACCGAAGGCGCGTTGATACGCATTAATTCCCTGCAAGGTTCGGTGATGACCTTACTGGGACGTGATGATGGCCTGCGCGATGGTGAAGCGTTTATGCCGATGCACTGGTCAGATGATTTCTCATCTTGTTCAGGTGTGAACCGATTGGTGGCACCGGTAACCGATGCTGTTTCTGGTCAGCCGCAATTTAAGCAGACCGAAGTGGTTGCGGAAGCGGTCGACGTGAAATGGCATGGCTTGTGGGTCGGTCAGCATGAACCTGAATTAGAAGTGAGTTGGTGGGCGCGTCGTCCGCTCGATGCGGGGGAATGTCGTCGTCTGACCGATGAAAACCGTACTGCGGAACAAGTCTGGTTCCAGCTGGCGCAACAAGGCCGCTGGTTACGCTTACCATTGAAAGGCGGCTGGCTGGCAGTAAAACTGAACCAAGGTCGTATCATCGGGTTACTGCTGGTGGGCACTACTCATCAGCAGGTGAATATCGATCTGCTGGCTGGGTTACTGGGTTTACCGATGAACAGCACCGCACTTTCCACCACGTTGGAACAAGCATTGGCAGGCGATAGCCGCATGATTTGTTCCTGCTTCCGTGTCAGTGAAAAACAAATCGTCGATGCGATTGGCGAGCAGGGTATTTCCGAATTAAGTGGCCTGCAAAGCTTGCTGCGTTGCGGCACTAATTGCGGCACCTGTGTCGTGGAATTGAAGAAATTGCTGCATAAACACACCAGCGTTAGTGAAGTTTAGTCGCCAGAGATGAGGGCCAGAAAATGAAAGGATTTGTTTCGTTAGTTGGGGCCGGCCCCGGTGATCCAGACCTGTTGACGGTAAAAGCGCTGCGCTGCATTCAGCAAGCGGATGTGGTGGTTTTTGATCGCTTGGTCAGTGATGATATTCTTCAACTGATCCCTAAATCGGTGGCTCGTTACGATGTCGGTAAACGCTGTGGTCAACATAGTCTGAAACAGGAAGATATCTCGGAATTGCTGGTGACACTGGCCGGAAAATACAAACGAATTGTTCGTCTTAAGGGCGGCGATCCGTATGTGTTTGGTCGTGGTGGTGAAGAAGCTCTCTTGCTGGTGGCGAATGGCGTGCCGTTTGAAGTGGTGCCGGGAATTACCGCCGCCATTGGTTGTGCGGCTGCGACCGGTATTCCGCTAACGCATCGTGGGTTGTCTCGCTCAGTAACACTGGTGACGGGCCATGTGCAAGATGGCAGTGAGTTTCACGGCTGGAGTGGCTTGGTTAAAGCCGGTGGCACTTTAGTGTTTTATATGGGGCTCGAGCGCGCAACGGAATTGCGCCGCGGGTTGTTACAAGCGGGGGCTCCTGCTGCTCTGCCGATTGCTTTGGTCGTGGCAGGAACAACGCGTCAACAGCGGGTTGAGGTCACGACATTGGCGTGTCTGGAGCAAACCGCTCATACTTTAACCGGGTTAACACCAGTTTTGATGATCATGGGTGAGGTGGTTCATTTGCGAGCCGAGTTAGGTGATATGGCAGAAACCTTACTGCAATCGGTAGCCTAGATCTTCTATTAGGAATTATGGATGAGTTATTCGAAGATCCTGATTTATAGCGACGACATAGCCCAGGCAAACCGCCTGGGTTTGTTATTAAGTCGTTATGGTCATGAGCCTTATTTAGTCCGGCAAATCGACCCCATGCACCCACCGGGTGATATTCATGGGGCGATGATTGATTGCCGGCGTTTACCCGCAGAATGGCGTTTAGTGGCATCGGCCCTGGCAAGCCAAGGGTTACCAGTGGTCGTGTTTATGGAAAATTTACCTGAAAGCCAGCAGCAAGTGTTATTGGAAGCAGGCGTCACGCTGGTGCCGCATCGGGTAGAAGAGAAAGAGCCGGTAGAAAGCTGGCTGAAACAAGCCCGTCTGCAACAAGAAGTGATGCGTAAACAGCAACTGGCTGTTGATGATCTCTCCAAACGGCTGGAAGAAAACAAGCTGGTGCAGCAGGCTAAAGCGCGTTTGATGAAAGTTCAGGGTTTAGATGAAGAGACCGCCTACAAAGTTATGCGTTCCACTGCAATGAAAAATCACCAGACTATGGGTGATCTCGCTCGCAAAATTCTCGCCACGCTGGTTGACTGATCCGGTGCGAATGCACCGATTTGAAACAGAACTTCTTATAAATTTGTTAAAAAATGCATAAAAAAGCCATCTTTTAACGGGTTTTAAGGTTGGCACGAAAGCTGAATGTATCAAATTTGTAAACGGATTAGCCAATGGCGGCTTCCTACAATTTGGTAACTCAGGCAATGGCGCCTCACTGGAATTGACCAGTGAGGCGTTTTTTTTTGGAGCAATGGAATGATCAAATTAAAACGCAATGCAGTGGCTCTGATGGTAAGTGCAGTATTAGTTTCAACTGCGGTGCAGGCGCAAGTTGGCGCCCCTGAGAAAGAAGAGTTGAAATTAGGCTTCATCAAATTAACCGACATGGCACCACTGGCGGTGGCCTATGAAAAAGGTTATTTCGAAGATGAAGGGCTGTATGTCACGCTGGAAGCACAAGCCAACTGGAAGGTGTTGCTCGATCGCGTGATCACCGGTGAATTAGACGGTGCACACATGCTGGCTGGCCAGCCACTGGGTGCTACCGCCGGTGTGGGTACAAAAGCAGATGTCGTGACAGCATTCAGTATGGATCTGAACGGTAATGCCACCACCGTTTCCAATAAAATCTGGGAAGCGATGAAAGCCAATGTGCCGATGGGTGCTGATGGCAAACCAGTACATCCGATCAAGGCAGATGCTTTGAAACCGGTCGTGCAATCTTACAAAGATCAGGGCAAGCCATTCAACATGGGCATGGTGTTCCCTGTTTCTACTCACAACTACGAGCTGCGCTACTGGTTAGCGGCTGGTGGTCTGAACCCTGGTTTTTATGCGCCACTGAAAGGTGATAACACCGGACAGCAACAAGCAGATGTCTTGTTGTCAGTGACACCACCACCACAGATGCCTGCGACACTCGAAGCAGGCACCATTTTAGGTTACAGCGTGGGTGAACCATGGAACCAGGCTGCGGTAGCGAAAGGTATCGGCGTACCAGTCGTGACCGACGACGAAATCTGGCACAACAACCCAGAGAAAGTATTCGGTGTGTCGAAAACATGGGCGGAAAAAAATCCTAACACCCACATTCACCTCGTGAAAGCGCTGATTCGTGCTGCTTACTGGCTGGATGAAAACAACAACGGTAATCGTCAGGAAGCGGTCAGCATGCTGGCAAAACCGGAATACGTTGGTGCTGATGCCAAAGTGATCGCGAACTCAATGACTGGCACCTTTGAATTTGAAAAAGGTGACAAACGTCCTGCTGCTGATTTCAACATCTTCTTCCGTCATAACGCGACCTATCCGTATTACTCCGATGCGATTTGGTATCTGACTCAAATGCGCCGTTGGGGGCAGTTACCAGAAGCCAAACCAGACAACTGGTATGCCGACATCGCGAAGAAAGTGTATCAGCCAGAGGTGTACCGTCAGGCGGCTGAAGAGCTGATTGCGGAAGGTAAAATGAAGGCGAGTGACTTCCCTGATTTCGCCAAAGAAACAGGTTACAAAGCGCCTGATAATAAGTTCATCGACGGTATTACCTACGATGGTCACAAACCTAACGATTATCTGAAGCAATTCCCGATAGGTTTGAAAGGCGATCAGAAGCTGTAAATACCCTTCGTACTTGAAGTTGGGTATTTAAGTTGAAATTAGGAGAAGTAACCATGTCAGCATTACTGAATATCAAATGGCAAAATATGGCGTTTCCATTCGTGGGTCTGCTTGCCTTCCTGTTCTTCTGGCAAATTGCCGCAAGTCAGGTTACTACCACACTGGGCTCTTTACCGGGCCCGGTCGCAACCGCCCAGCAATTTATGGGTTTGGTGGATGAACACGAAGCAGAACAAGATAAGAAAACCGCCTTTTATCAACGTCAGGAGCAACGTAATGCTGACAAGTTAAAAGCTGATCCAGATTTTAAAGCGACGGTACGTCCATATACCGGACGTCCAACCTTCTTTGATCAGATCGCCACCAGCCTGATCACCGTCGCGACCGGTTTCTTAATCGCCAGTTTGATTGCTATTCCGATGGGCATCATCCTCGGTCTGAATCAGTGGATGTATCAGGCGTTGAACCCGGTTATTCAGATCCTGAAACCGATCTCGCCACTGGCCTGGTTGCCGCTGGTGACGATGGTGGTGAGTGCGGTCTATTCCAGTGATAACCCATTGGTCGCCAAATCATTCATCAATTCCGCGTTCACGGTAACCCTGTGCAGCCTGTGGCCAACACTGCTGAATACCACTGTGGGTGTTGCGAACATCGATCCTGACTTAAAAAACGTCAGCCGTGTGCTGAAGCTCGATCCACTGACACATGTACGCAAAATTGTGCTGCCATCGGCGATACCGATGATTTTCACCGGTTTACGTTTGTCACTGGGCGTCGCGTGGATGGTGCTGATTGCGGCGGAAATGCTGGCGCAGAATCCGGGCTTAGGCAAATTCGTGTGGGATGAATTCCAGAACGGCAGCGCTCAGTCTCTGGCTCGTATCATGGTTGCTGTAGTTACGATTGGTATCATCGGGTTCATGCTGGATCGCGGCATGCTGCAACTGCAGAAATGGTTCTCTTGGGACAAACGCAGTGAACTGCGCTAATTAATGGGGATATTGAAATGAGCAAAACCTATCTCGATTTAAGTGCCGTTGGCATGCGTTTCAAAACCGATAAAGGCTTTTTCGAAGCACTGGTTGATGTAAATCTGAAAATTGCAAAAGGCGAGTTTATCTCTCTGATTGGCCACTCCGGCTGCGGGAAGAGTACCGTGCTGAATCTGGTGGCCGGTCTGACCGAAGCCACTTCCGGCGGCATCATTCTGGATGGTCGTGAAGTCGATGGCCCCGGCCCAGAACGTTCAGTCGTGTTCCAAAACCACGCATTGCTGCCTTGGTTATCGGTTTATCAGAACGTCGAACTGGCTGTGCGTCAGGTCATGAAAGACGCCAGCAAAAAAGAGATTGAAGAGAAAGTGCGTTACTACCTGTCACTGGTGCAGATGGACCACGCGCTGGATAAAAAACCGCACGAAATTTCTGGTGGTATGAAGCAACGTGTTGGGATCGCCCGTGCGCTGTCAATGTCACCGAAAGTGCTGCTGATGGATGAACCTTTTGGCGCATTGGATGCACTGACTCGTGCACATCTGCAAGACTCCGTGATGGAAATTCAGGCGGAACTGAACAACACCGTCATCATGATCACGCATGACGTGGATGAAGCTGTGCTGCTGTCGGACCGTATCGTGATGATGACCAACGGCCCAGCGGCCACGGTGGGTGAGATCCTGAATATCGATCTGCCGCGTCCACGTGATCGGGTTGAATTAGCCGATAACCCGCATTATCACCATTTGCGTCAACAGGTGCTGAGCTTCCTGTATGAAAAACACAGCAAAGTGACTCGTTTGAAAACAGCTAAAGCTGCGAAAAATAGTGCAGTAGCTTAACGGTATTATTCGATCCATACGTTTAGACCGTTGAAATTAGATTAATTTAAGAGCAAAGGCGCTCGTTTCATCATTGAACTATGGGAATAGCATCAATGATGAAGCGGGCGCTTTTGTTTTTTAACAACAAAATGGAACATTATGAAACAAGATAATAAATTTAATATGCTGTCATTTACCGGCAAAATGAAAATTCTTCATCTGAGCTGGATGGCGTTTTTTATCACCTTTGTAGTGTGGTTTAACCACGCACCATTGCTGGGTTTGATCGCCAAATCACTCAATATCAGCATGGCGGAAGTAAAAACACTGCTGATCCTGAACGTGGCGTTAACCATTCCTGCGCGTATCATTATTGGGATGCTGACCGATAAATTTGGCCCGCGTCTGACCTATAGCTTTTTATTGTTTGCAGGCAGTATTCCCTGCTTCTGGTTTGCGTTTGCGACCGATTTTGCCCAGCTGGCGATGGCCCGGTTACTGCTCGGTTTTGTCGGTGCCGGCTTTGTTATCGGTATTCGCATGGTCAGTGAGTGGTTTCCGGCCAATGAACTGGGCATCGCGGAAGGTATCTACGGCGGTTGGGGGAATTTCGGTTCGGCAGCGGCGGCTATTTTGCTGCCAACGATCGCCTTGTTCTTTGGTGGCGATGATGGCTGGCGTTATGCCGTTGGTTTCTCTGGCTTGATCTGCCTGGCATTTAGTTTTGTCTGGTATACCAATGTCACCGACTCGCCAAAAGGTTCCACCTATTTTAAATCTAAAAAAATGGGTGGTTTGGAAGTGACCAGTAAAGGTGATTTCTTCTTCCTGCTGCTGATGAAACTGCCAATGTATATTGCGTTGGTGTTAGTGACCTGGAAATTATCACCACACGGTGTGGCGTTGATTTCTGACTCCATGGCCTTCGGGGTGTACGTAGTTCTCGCGGCGATTCTGGTTTACGACTGTTTCTGTGTTTATAAAGTTAATAAAGAGATTTTTCATACGCCAGTGCCGGAAATTCAGCGTTACCAATTTAAGCAAGTTGCGGCAGTTAATATTCTCTATTTCACCACATTTGGCTCTGAGTTAGCGGTAGTTTCCATGTTGCCAATGTTCTTTGCCGATGTGTATAAGCTCGATATGGTCTATGCCGGTTTAGTCGGGTCGTTGTTTGCCATTATGAACCTGATTGCGCGTCCTTATGGTGGCTGGTTGAGTGACCATTTTGGCCGTAAAAAGACATTGATGTTTGTGATTGCAGGGCTGGCAGCGGGTTATTGCGCGATGTCGATGATCACGAGTGCATGGCCGTTATTCTTTGCCGTGCTGGTTGTCATGACCTGTTCATTCTGTGTGCAGGCCGGTTGTGGTGCGGTGTTTGCGGTGGTGCCACTGATTAAACGTCGCTTAACAGGCCAGATTGCCGGCATGACCGGAGCGTATGGTAATACAGGCGGTGTATTCTTCCTGACGGTGCTCTCGTTTGTGGATTATTCAACATTCTTTTTGGTAATAGCAGCGACCGCGATTTTGGGCATCATGGCTATCTTGTTTATGAATGAACCTCGTGGCCATATGGCAGAAATAAATGATGATGGCACGGTAGAACTCATCAAAGTCAGTTAATCTTGATGTATGACAACGGCTATTCATAAGAATAGCCGTTTCTCTTTTTTTGAAATATAGATTAAACATTACGGGTGAAGCAGCATGGCAAAATCCCTTCAGGTTCGGGTTGGCGGCTATTCCATCGCCGGGCAAAAGGCCATCAATCAGGATGCGTTTGCCGTCAAGATCCCAGACCATCACGAACTGGATCATAAAGGGATAGTCGCCGTCATTGCTGATGGCGTGAGTAGTTGTGAAGATTCGCATATTGCCAGCCAGACCGCCGTCACCAGCTTCATCAATGATTATCTGAGCACTTCGCCGAATTGGAGCGTCAGCACCAGCGCTTCCAAAGTGATCACCAGCCTGAACCGTTGGTTATATCAGAAAAATCAGCAAAACCATGGCGTCAAAGACAGCATGCTGACGACATTCACTGCGGCTGTGATTAAATCGTCCACGCTGCACGCGTTTCATGTCGGCGATACCCGAATTTATCTCTACAGCAATCAGCAACTCGAAAAACTAACCACCGATCATGTCGCGATGAGCGGCAAACGCACGCACCTGACGCGCGCGCTGGGGGCGGATTCACACCTTGAGGTTGATTACTTAAAGCGCTTACTCAGCGAGGGTGATCGCATTATTCTTACCTCCGATGGTGTGCATGGTGTGCTGACGCCAGAAGTGATGCGCGATATTCTTGAGCGTGAACATGATCTGGATGCACAAGCCAAAGCGCTGGTCAATCTGGCGTTATACAAAGCCAGTGACGATAACCTCACCGCACTCATTCTTGCAGTAGACTCACTTCCTAATGAAACACTGGATGAAACGCAGCAGCGGCTAACCCAATTGCCCATTCCACCCGTGCTACAAGTGGGAAATAAAATCGATGGCTATGAGGTGCTGGATATTATCTTCAGCGGCACGCGCAGCCATATGTATAAAGTCAAAGATATTGAAACCGGTGCGCTGTTTGTGCTCAAGGCCCCGTCAGAATATTTCACCGAAGATCTGCTGTATCTGGATGGTTTTATCCGTGAAGAGTGGGTCGGGTTGACCATCGATCATCCCAATGTGATGAAAACCTATAAGCCGCTGCGCCCGAAACAGTTTATGTATTATCTGGGCGAATATATTGTCGGCTGCGATTTACGAACCTGGATCAACGAACATCCGGAACCTGCATTAACCGAAGTCAGAGAGATCACCAAACAGATCATCGGCGGATTACGCGCCTTTCAACGAAACGACATGGTGCATCAGGATCTAAAACCGGAAAATATCATGCTCACGGTTGATGGCAAGGTCAAGATCCTCGATTTTGGCACCGTACTGATCGCCGGCAGTCAGGAGATGAATTCGCCGCTGGACAAGTCGATCCCGCAGGGCAGTGTAAATTACATCGCACCGGAGTATCTGATGGGATTATCCGGCACCATGCGTTCTGACCTATTTTCGTTAGGCGTCATTGTCTATGAGATGCTGGTCGGCAAACTGCCTTATAAAGAGCGTTCGCCGCGAGCGGGTAAATTAAACAGTTACGCCGAACTGACCTATACGCCGGGGAAATACTTCCGCAAAGATCTGCCAGTTTGGGTTGATGCCGCATTACAAAAAGCACTGCAGCCTGATCCGGAAAACCGCTATGAGGCTTTTTCTGAGTTTTTTACCGATATATCAGCACCGAATCGGGCGCTGGAAGCCGATTTACAGCATCGCCCTATATTGGAAAAGAACCCGGTTTTATTCTGGAAACTAACTGCTTTGGCTTTATTGCTGGGAAATTTGCTTCAGATGTTTTATCGCATTTTTAATGCAGGCTAGGTCACAGAATCTTCGCCATGCTGGTTGACTGATCTGGTGCAATTGCACCGTCGTGAATCATGAAAAACCATTCAAACCCTTAAAAATGCATCTAAAGGCTATGTTTTACAGGATTTTTAAAACTGGCATGAAAGCTGAATGTATCTAAATTGTTAACGGATTAGCCACCTGTCTTCCCAAGAACTTGGCTTTCCAACAATTTGGTCACTCAGGCAATGACGCCTCACTGGTTTATTCCAGTGAGGCGTTTTTTTTGAGCATTACGCCAGCAGGTGCTGACACAGTAACCCGCGTGAAGAGTGCTAGAACCACTAAAACGGATTTAATTGGATTCGATCCAATCAAAAATAGTGCCGTAGTTTAAGGAACATAAACATGAGCAAGCAACGTCTGTTAGTCGTCGGTAACGGCATGGTTGGCCACCACTTTGTTGAACAACTGGTCAACGCGGGTGGTCTGGAACAATTCGAAGTCACCGTATTAGGTGCCGAGCCTGATAGCGCCTATGACCGGGTACATCTGTCCGAAGTTTTCGGCGGTCGTGCACCGAAAGAGCTGCAGATGGCTGATCCGGAATGGTATGCCGAAAAAGGCGTGTCATTGATCCTGAGCTGTAAAGCCGAATCGCTGGATCTGGCAAACAAGACTATTACTTCCGAACAGGGCGAATCTTATGTTTTTGACAAAATGGTACTGGCAACCGGTTCTTATCCGTTCGTTCCACCTATTCCTGGTCACGAGCGTAAAGGTTGCTATGTCTATCGCACGCTGGCTGACCTGGATGAAATCCGTGATGCCTGTGCTGGTGGCCGCACCGGTGTGGTTGTTGGTGGCGGTTTGCTGGGGCTGGAAGCGGCTAACGCGCTGCGTCTGCTCGGTCTGGAAACGCACGTTATTGAATTCGCACCACGCCTGATGCCGGTGCAGCTTGATCCGGTTGCCGGTGATCTGCTGAAAAACAAAATTGGTAGTTTGGGCGTTAAAGTGCACGTTGATACCGCCACCGACAAAATCGTCGATGGGGAAGGTGCACTGCACCGCATGATGTTTAAAGACGGCACCCATCTGGAAACGGATGTGATCCTGTTCTCTGCGGGTATCCGCCCGGAAGATCGTCTGGCTCGTCAAGCAGGTCTGGCTGTGGGCGAACGTGGTGGTATCACCATTGATGAACAATGTGTGACTTCGCATCCGGATATTCTGGCTATCGGCGAGTGTGCGCTGTGGTCCGGCAAAATTTTTGGTCTGGTGGCTCCTGGCTATCAGATGGCACGTTCTGCGGTCAGCACTCTGTTGGGTGGTGAAACCCGCTTTAAAGGTGCCGATATGAGCACCAAGCTGAAGCTGATGGGCGTTGATGTGGGCGCCATCGGTGACAGCCATGCCGCCAGTGAAGGCGCGCAAGAATTGCTGCTGCTGGATCGTCCGTCCGGCGTCTATAAAAAGCTGGTGACTGATGAAACCGGCAAATTCCTGCTCGGTGCGATCCTGATTGGTGATAACAGCGATTACGATCAACTGCTGCAATTCTATCTGAACAAGATGGAGCTGCCAGATCCGGCACTGTCACTGCTGCTGCCGGAAGGCGGTAGTGCGAAACCAACCTCACTGGCATTGCCAGATACCGCAACAATTTGTTCCTGCCATAACGTCACCAAAGGCGATGTGGTGGCAGCCGTTAAAGCCGGTAATCACACTGTTGCCGATGTGAAATCTTGCACTAAAGCCGGTACTGGCTGTGGTGGTTGTTCAAATCTGCTGAAACAAGTGGTCGATCAAACGCTGACCGAGCTGGGCATGGAAGCGAACAATCATGTTTGCGAACACTTTGCGTTTACCCGTCAGGAACTGTTCCACCAGATCCGCGTGGGTGAATTGAAAAGTTTTGAACAAGTGTTAAGCAAGCACGGTCAGGGTCGCGGTTGTGATGTTTGCAAACCGATGATTGGTTCCATCATGGCGTCACTGTGGAATGACCATATTCTGGAAAAAAAGCATCAGCCTTTGCAGGACACCAATGACGCGTTCCTCGGTAACCTGCAAAAAGACGGCACCTATTCCATCGTGCCACGTATTGCCGGTGGTGAAATTACCCCTGACAAACTGATTGTGCTCGGTCAGGTCGCGAAAAAATATAACCTCTACACCAAGATCACCGGCGGTCAGCGTGTCGATTTGTTCGGTGCTCGTGTTGACCAATTGCCAGTGATTTGGAAAGAACTGGTCGATGCGGGTTTTGAAACCGGTCATGCCTACGGTAAATCACTGCGTACCGTGAAATCGTGTGTCGGTTCAACCTGGTGTCGTTACGGCGTGAAAGATTCGGCTGGTATGGCCGTGACGCTGGAAAACCGCTACAAGGGCATCCGTGCACCCCACAAAATCAAATTTGCCGTTTCCGGTTGCACGCGTGAATGTGCTGAAGCACAAAGCAAAGATTTTGGCGTCATTGCCACTGAAAAAGGCTGGAACTTGTATGTCTGTGGTAACGGCGGTATGCGCCCACGCCATGCTGATCTGTTTGCCACCGACCTCAGTGATGAAGACCTGATCAAATACATCGATCGCCTGATGGTGTTCTACATCCGCACTGGTGATCGTTTGCAACGTACTTCCGTGTGGATGGAAAACATGGAAGGCGGTTTGGACTACCTGAAATCGGTCATTATCGACGACAAACTGGGTATTACCGCTGAGTTGGAAGACCAGATGCAGCACCTAATCAATACCTACCAGTGTGAATGGAAAACCACGCTGGAAGATCCGGAAAAAATGAAGCGTTTCGCGCCATTTGTGAACAGTGATGAAGCCTATATGCCACCGCGTCAAATCGTTCGTGAGCAGGCAATTCCGAAACAAGATGAAGAACTTATTTTGATTAAGGAGCTGGTATGAGCTGGCAAAAAATCTGTGAAATAAACGATCTGGTCGAACATTCTGGCCGTACTGCACTAGTAGCAGGCAAGCAGGTTGCGGTGTTCTATATTCCTAATGAAATACCATCTGTGTATGCGCTGGATAACTGGGACCCATTGGGTGAAGCGTTTGTGTTATCACGTGGCATCATCGGCGATATTCAAGGTGAATTATGTGTTGCGTCGCCACTGTATAAGCAGCATTTCGCTCTGGCCGACGGGCGTTGTTTAGATGCTCCGGGTGTTGCAGTGAAAAGCTGGCCAGTGGAAGTACGCGGCGAAGAAATCTGGTTAAAAGCGGTATAAGGAAATCGAAATGAGTTGCTGTGATGCAGGTGCAATGAGTGTTCAGGAAGCATTAAACACAATGCTGGCGCAAATCACGCCAGTCAGCGAGTGCGTCACAGTGTCTCTGGCGAATTCACAGGGGCATATCTTAGCGGAGGACGTGCTTTCTCCGCTGAATATGCCTCCGTTCGACAATTCCGCGATGGATGGTTACGCCTTTCGTTTTGCGGAATGGGTTGAAGGGCAAGCATTGGCGATTGCCGGCACAGCACTGGCAGGCCAGCCATTTAGCGGCGAAATTCCTGCTGGTGCTTGTTTACGTATCATGACTGGTGCGCAGGTACCTGCGGGGTTAGACACCGTGATCATGCAGGAACACACGGCGCAAACTCCGGAAGGCGTGTTGTTTACTCAGCCACCAAAAGCCAAAGCCAACATTCGTTATCTGGGCGAAGAAATTCGCACCGGTGATGTGGTGTTAAAAGCCGGTTCTCGTCTGCATGCCCGCGCGTTACCGTTGTTGGCGACGCTGGGTCTGCCGGAAGTGAAAGTGCGTCGCCGCCTGAAAGTCGCCATTTTCAGCACCGGTGATGAACTGAAACTGCCGGGCTCGCCATTACAAGCTGGCGAAATCTACGACTCTAACCGATATGGCATCGAAGCCATGCTGAACCGGATGGGCATTGAGTGTCTGAATCTGGGCATTATTCCTGATGATCCGGCACAACTGCGCGATACCTTCATGCAGGCGGCACAATCTGCCGATGCCATTATTACCTCTGGTGGTGTCTCGGTCGGGGAAGCCGATTACACCAAAGATCTGCTGCTGGAATTGGGTGAAGTGGGTTTCTGGTCGGTGGCGATGAAGCCGGGTAAACCCTTTGCTTATGGCAAAATCAGAGAGAAATATTTCTTTGGTTTACCGGGAAATCCGGTGTCTGCATTCGTTACTTTCTATCAGCTGGTGCAACCGGCATTACGCAAGCTGGCGGGTGAAATCTCCGTTGCGCCATTACGTATTCCAGCCATTGCGGAACACAATTTCCGCAGTGCCAAAAACCGTGTCGACTTCCAACGCGGTGTGATCAGCGTAAATGCTGACGGACTGATCACGGTGCGCTCCACCGGTGCACAAGGCTCCGGCATGTTCACCTCGCTGTGTGCCGCCAATTGTTTCGTTATCGTGGAACAGGACGTACCCGCAGGGGCGTCAGTCACTATTGAGCTGTTTAACGAGATCGTGAGCTGAGGTGACTATGCAAGAGCTGACTGATCAGGAACTACTGCGTTATCACCGTCAGATCAATCTGCGCAGTGTGGATATTGACGGTCAGACGGCGTTGAAAAATGCACGCGTGCTGGTGGTCGGTCTGGGCGGTCTTGGCTGTGCCGCCGCGCAATACCTGACCACCGCTGGTGTTGGGCAACTTACGTTGGTGGATGGTGACACGGTTGAAGTCAGCAATCTGCAACGGCAGGTGTTACATCACGATGCCCGTATTGGCATGAACAAGGCGGAATCTGCACGACAGACATTAGCGGTGTTAAACCCGAGCTGTCAGTTTGAAGTAATCCCACGTTATCTGGATGAATCATCCGTTTTGTCGCTGGTGGCAGCACACGATCTGGTGCTCGACTGTAGCGACAATCTGGATACCCGAAATTTATTAAATCTGACCTGTTTTCAGCAGAAAACCCCGCTGATTTCCGGCGCGGCAATCCGCTTCGAAGGTCAGGTTGCTGTTTTTCGCTGGCTGCAAGATGAACCCTGCTACCACTGCTTCAGCCAGTTTTTTTCTTCTAACCAAGTGGGTCAAAGCTGCGTCGAAGCCGGCGTGCTGGCTCCGATAGTGGGAGTGGTTGGCAGTTTACAGGCGCTGGAAGCATTGAAACTGCTGACCCAGGCCGGAACACCGCTGAGTGGTCAGTTGTTGCTGATCGATGGATTAAGCGGGCAGTTCCGGTCGATGAAACTAAAGAAGAACAGCGATTGCCTGATTTGTGGTTAAACAGATGGGAAAGCGGACGAACTCATACTCTGAGAACGACACGCCGTAAACCCATCCATGGGGGCTTGTCTGATGGATGAGCGAAAAATAGGAAATAGAGGGTGGGTGTAGCCCTTGTTTTGCAGACGACTGTACGCCGCAGGACGCGGCGTCCAAGTCTCCAAGGACGGATTCACGACGTGTCGTTCGCAAAATAAGGGTTACACACACCGAAAAAACAACACACCGAGCGTCACCGCCTAAGTCACCGATAAGGCGATGCCGCCGAGCAGCAGCGATGTTGCGAGGGTCAGTAAAGAAATGCACTGGCCTCCCGAATTTGGAAAGGTGTTTATGATATTAGAAGACGGTTTTTCCCGCCGCTTTCATTACCTGCGTCTGTCGCTGACTGAAGCATGTAATTTTCGCTGCACATACTGTCTGCCGGATGGCTACCGCCCCGACGGACGCAAATCTTTCCTCACTGTCGACGAGATCCGACGGGTGGTGCACGGCTTTGCCGAATTGGGCGTGAAGAAGATCCGCCTGACCGGCGGTGAACCGTCGATGCGCCGCGATTTACCCGCGATTATCGAAACCGTCGCCAACACCGCCGGTATAGAAAAAGTGGCGATGACCACCAACGGCTATCGTCTGAAAGAGCGCGCGGCACAATGGTATGACGCCGGTTTGCGCGATCTGAATGTCAGCATCGACAGCCTCGATCCACGTCAATTTCAGCTCATTACCGGTGAAAACAAATTAGCGGAAATTCTGGACGGTATCGAAGCCGCTCAAGCAGCGGGTTATCACCGCATCAAAGTTAATTCCGTTTTGCTGAAAAACCTCAACGATCACGAACTCTCGCAATTCCTATTTTGGATCAAAGGCCAGCCTATTCAATTACGCCTGATCGAATTAATGCAGACCGGTGAGATGGATGCCCGTTTCCAAAAACATCATCAAAGCGGTTTGCCGATCAAAATGCGCTTGCTGCGAGAAGGCTGGTTACAGCAGCCGAAAGGGCAAACTGATGGCCCGGCGGAAGTGTTTTCCCACCCCGATTATTTGGGGCAAATCGGCCTTATCATGCCATACAGCAAAGATTTCTGTGCCAGCTGTAATCGTCTGCGTGTCTCTGCGGTCGGTAAATTACATCTCTGTCTATTCGGTGAAGAAGGCGTTGCGTTACGTGATTTATTGCAAGATGACAGCCATCACACCGAATTACAAACGCGCATCTTGGAAGGTTTAACTCATAAGCGTGAAACCCATTTCCTGCATCAGGGAAACAGTGGTATCACGCCACATCTGGCATCTATCGGGGGCTAACATGCAAAAAATAACGGGATTAGTGCTCGCCGGTGGTCGTTCCAGTCGAATGGGAACCAACAAAGCATTATTAGAAATTAACGGTGAAACACTACTGAATCGTGCAGTTCGCTTATTGGAGCTCTCCGGCTGCAAAGAGGTGTTTATCAGTGGCGATTATTATGGGCAACGCAGCGTGCCTGATCGTGCCCAGCTTGGCCCGTTAGCCGGTATTGCGGCTGGGTTGGAGGTCTGTAAAACCGAAAAACTCCTGATTTTACCGGTCGATATGCCGTATATGACCAGTGAACTGTTGCAGCTATTGATGCGCTTTACGTTTGCAGGCAATGGCATCAGTTATGCCGATGCGCAATTCCCGTTATTGCTGCTGAATAACGATGCGAACCGTGAAATTCTGGCCGGATTATTAGCGCCAGAAACACCCGCCAAGCAGCGCAGTATGCATCAGTTCTGTCATGCCGCGCTGATCATCGAATTGCCGATATCGCCGAAATATCAATACTGTTTTGAAAACACCAATACGCCGGAAGAGTGGCAGTTATGCCAACGCCGTCTTAACGAAACTAATCATGAAGGACAACTATTATGAGTCACGCGGCAACCGACTTTGTGCCATTAAACATTGCAGTGTTAACTGTGTCTGATACCCGCAACGAAGAGACAGACACCTCCGGTCGTTCACTGGTAGATAATCTACAATCAGCCGGGCACCATCTGGTGGAAAAACAGATCGTCATTGACGACAAATATGACATCCGCGCCATTCTTTCGCGTTGGATCGCCGATAAAAACGTACAGGTGGTGTTAGTCACTGGTGGCACCGGTTTTACGGGCCGTGATACCACGCCCGAAGCGGTAGCGCCGCTGTTTGATAAAACCATCGAAGGCTTTGGCGAGTTGTTCCGACAGGTATCTTTTAATGAAATCGGCACCTCTACCATTCAAAGCCGTGCGTTAGCAGGCATGGCAAACAAGACACTGATTTTCTGCATGCCGGGGTCAACGAATGCGTGTCGTACAGCATGGGATCACATCATTCAGTCACAGCTCGATTCGCGCCATAAACCTTGTAACTTCGTGCCTCATCTGCGTCGCTAAGGAAACGTCATGAGTTTAACTGGAAACCAACTGACGCATATCAACAGCAGTGGCGAAGCGCATATGGTCGATGTCAGTGATAAAGAGATCACCACTCGCACCGCGCGCGCTGAAGCGATTGTATCCATGTCAGTCGAAACACTGCGCATCGTCATGGCGGGTGATCATCATAAGGGTGATGTGTTTGCGACCGCCCGTATCGCTGGGATTATGGCGGCGAAAAAGACCTCTGATCTGATCCCGCTGTGTCATCCACTGGCACTGAGCAAAGTTGAAGTCGATTTAACTGCCGACACACAACGCAATCAGGTGCGCATCGAAACGCTGTGCAAACTGAACGGCAAAACCGGGGTGGAAATGGAAGCACTGACTGCAGCATCAGTCGCTGCACTGACCATCTATGACATGTGCAAAGCGTTGCAAAAAGACATGGTGATTGAATCGGTGCGTTTATTGACCAAAACTGGTGGTAAATCCGGTGATTTTTCGGCTGAGAGTTGATCTCTAAAAACTGAGCGATCTGAAATTTTGAAAGAGTGAGGTCATGGATGAAAGTTTTATTTTTTGCTCAAACCCGTGAGCTGGTGGGAGTCGATGAACTAACGATCACCGAGCCTTTCGCTACTGCGCAAGTTTTGCGTGAACAACTGGCAACCCGTGGCGATAAATGGCAGTTAGCGTTACAGGAATCCTCATTGCTAGTGGCGGTGAATCAATGTCTGGTGCCATGGGATACGCCGTTATCCGCCGATGATGAAGTCGCTTTTTTCCCACCGGTAACGGGAGGCTGATATGACTGATCGCATTCTCGTCCAGCAAGAAGACTTCGACGTGGCGGTGGAATATGCCCGTTTGAGTGACAATCCGGAAACCGGTGCGATAGTCAGTTTTATCGGTAAAGTGCGGAATTTTAACCAGAACAGCGATGTGACCGGATTACACCTCGAACATTATCCGGCCATGACGCAGCTCAGTCTGGAAAAACTGGTGGCAGAAGCTCACACTCGGTGGCCAATCCAAGGTTGCACGCTGATCCATCGGGTAGGCGATCTCTCCATCAACGACCAGATTGTGTTGATTCTGGTTGCCAGTGCACACCGTAAGGCGGCCTTCGTGGCTTGTGAATTTCTGATCGATGAACTGAAAACCAGTGCGCCATTTTGGAAAAAAGAACGGCGCACTGATGGTTCATTACGGTGGGTTCATGCGGAATAGGGTTTCATGCATCCTGATTGAATCAGATTTCCCGCTGCGGTTGCCGCAGGAAATTCAGATTCAATTTGGAAATCGACAGCCCAGCCAAAACCACCACTATGCCCAATATCTGATCTAAGGTCAGTGGCTGACCAAACAGATATGAAACGAGCGCGGCAAAGACAGGTAACAGGTTATAAAACACCGAAGTTCGCGCGGCACCCAGATGTTTAACACCGTTTATCCAGAATAAATAGCCGAGAACGGTCGCAAAAATACTGATGTAGAGTAGCAAAATCAGTGAAAAAGCAGGGAGTTGCAGCATCTCTGTCATAGGTGAAACCTGCGATGTCAGGCATATCACCAGCAGCGCTAACGTACCGGTAATCATGGTGATTAGCGTAAACATAATGGGGGACATCACGGTCATCATGCGTTGAGAGAACAGCGTGTAACAACACCAGGTCAGCATGGCCGCCATGATGTATAAATCCCCTTGGTTGATCTGTAATTTCACTAACTGTGATAAGTGGCCGTGAGTGATCACGATGCAAACACCCAGCAGGCTGACCAGTAAACTGACTCCCTGTTTTAATGAGGGTAATTTTCCTGCCATCAGCGCACTTAGTAAGGTGGTGGTTAACGGGCTTAACGCCATGATCAGCGCACCGTTGGTTGGTGTAGTGGTTTTTAACCCGCTGAACAACCCCATATTAAATCCACCGATCCCGATGATGCCGAGCAGGGTTAAGGCCAAATAGTGCTGTATCGTCAGCGTCGGCCATTTTTCCCGGGTGAGCAGGCAATATATGCCTAACCCAGCAATACTGATGATAAAACGCAGAACGGCCAAAGAAACATTACTCATATCAGTGAGAATGATTTTAGCGACCGGGAATACACTTCCCCAAAAAAATACACATAGGATCAATAACAGCACGGTCGTGGTTTGACGTGACGTTTGCATAAGTAACTCCCGTTAAAAAACACTCCGCCAGTTTATTGATTTCATTTATGATTAAAATAAGCATTTATGAGATCAATGATTCCAATTATGAAACCTGACTATTCATTAGATGACTTGCGCTTATTCTGGCTGGTGGCACGCTCCGGCAGTTATAAAAAAGCGTCGCAAGAATCTGGTGTGCCGCTGTCGACACTCAGTCGCCGGATCAGTGTATTGGAAGACGCACTGACTGTCCGGTTGCTGGAAAGAAACGCGCACCGCGTAACATTAACTGAAAGCGGCGAAGAGTATCTGGATCGTTGCGGTCCGTTATTTGACGAGCTGAATGATATCACGCACCAGCTTTACAGCGCGAAACAGTCGGCAAAAGGCAAGTTACACGTTGCGGCGCCGATTAATCTTGCCCAACAGTGGTTTGTGTCGTTATTGAGCCGCTTTATGCTGCAATATCCACAGATTGACATTGAGCTGACCATATCGAATAAAAATATTGATTTGATCGAGAATCACGTTGATTTGGCGATCCGCGTTGGCGAGATGACAACGCCCGACTGGATTGCCCGTCACCTGACCGATATCCCGTTTTGCCTGTGCATGAGCACAGCAATGATGAACACAGAGGTTTCACTATCGCACCCACAGGCGCTTATTCATTATCCGGTGGTGGTTTCTAAGCCGGTTCAGCACTGGCGTCTCATTCATTCCGTTACACAGGAAGAGTTCAACTTTGATGTGGCGGCCAAAGCCCGGTTTAAGGTGGATGATCTGCATACTGCCATGAATGCCGTGCTGGCCGGAATCGGGATCGGGCTGTTTCCGGTTGCGATGGTTGCACCCTATATCGCCGCTGGAAAATTGCAGATAGTGCTACCTGAATGGCAGGGGCGTAAGCGATCGGTTTATCTGCTTTATCGTGATCGGGTCAACATGCCACACCGTTTGCGATTACTGATCGACTTTATCCTTGAGCAAATACCGGCAGAGATCCACTATCGTGGTCAGAGTTGCTGATAGCTTTCATCCTGCAACGTAAATTTAAACTGCCGTTGCGATGAGAGAATAACTTGCCTGTGTTTAGTAACAAAAATGGCTTCGATATGGGGAATCGTAGCAAGGTAATTCAGCGCCTTCTCGACTCCCATGCCATAGAGCAGGGTGGTATAGATATCGCCATCAATAGAATCATCAGAGATGACCGTGACACTCAAGATCACATTATCTAATGGATAACCGGTTTTCGGGTCGAGAATATGATGGTAAATCTTGCCGTCAATTTCAAAATAGCGCTCATACACGCCCGATGTCACTACCGATTTTGCCACCACATCGATCACGCCAATGGTTGCATCTGTTTCCCCAAAGGGTCTCTTTAATCCGATAGCCCATGAGGTTGCACCATACAACGGTGCGCCTACAGTCAGTACATTGCCGCCTAAATTGATTAACGCATGGTTAATGCCCAAGCGATGCAGTTCATCACGTACGCGATCAGCAATATAGCCTTTTGCGATGGCACCAAGATCGATCTCCATGCCTTGCTGCGCTAAAAAAACAGAACAAATTTGTGGATCGAGAATGACTTCCTTTGGATTAATAAGTTGCTGTAGTGATGCAATGTCAGTTTCTGCTGGCACAGCGTTACCAGAAAAACCGATCTTCCACCCTTTCACCAGCGGTCCAATCGCTAAATTAAAACAACTGTCGGCAAGTAAACTGACGGCTTTAGCTTGGCTGATCAAATCGAAAACAGGTTGGTTTACTACAACAGGGTGCAAACCAGCAGCATGGTTAACGGCCATGAGTTGAGACTGAGCACGATTCACCGTCAGCAGATTCTCTTGTTGTTTAATCAGGCGGAAAACAGAAGCAGCAACGTGTTGATTGTCTTCAAAGAGTTTTAGCAGGATGGGGGAGCCCATTAGCACGGCAGAATAGGAATAAACGCGTTGTTCTGCTGGCATATGAGCACCCTGAATCAGAGAAGGAAAAAGCCGAGA
>ERZ650306.93-NODE-93-length-45558-cov-13.963936_pt1 | contig 45558 bp, 40 predicted proteins | sample MGYA00376242_ERZ650306 | MGnify/ENA primary metagenome ERZ650306 (study PRJEB26733, sample SAMN07839244) | wastewater metagenome | biome: urban; feature: wastewater treatment plant; material: waste water | place: USA: North Carolina | collected 2016-03-31 ... | reverse complement strand
TCAATCCTGTCTATATTCATAAGCTTGCCAGTCAACCGCTGTCCGACCCAGCTGTGTTAAAAAATCTCACTTCAACCATCACCACGATTTTAGCCGTTGAACGACTGGATTACACCAAAGGTATTCCCGAACGCTTACAAGCTTTTGCCGCCTTTTTGCGGCGTTATCCGCAATATCTTGAACGAATTCAGCTGTATCAAATTGCTTGCCCGTCCCGTCTTGATATTGAGACCTATCAACAGTTACGACAACAAGTACACACCCTCGTTGAGCAAATTAATAGCCAATTTGCTACTGCCAGTTGGCAACCGATTATCTATCAAGAAGACCCCGTCAGTCATGACAATTTAATGCCGTTATTTAGGCAATGCCAAATTTGTTGGGTTAACTCGCTAAAAGACGGCATGAATTTGGTGGCAAAAGAATACATTGCTGCCCAGGACGAACAAAACGCAGGGGTTTTGATTTTGTCTAAAAATGCGGGGGCAGCGCACCAACTTCAGCAAGCTATCTTGGTCGACCCGAATAGCAACGACAGCATGATAGAGGGCTTATACCAAGCATTGACCATGACCAAACAACAACGGGAACAACGTCACCAATCGCTGCTACAGGGCATTTATGAGACCGATATTGACACGTGGCGAGCGCATTTTTTGGCAGATTTAACTCACATGGATAAACCAAATAACCCAATCACAGAGACAATAAAATAGACAACAAAACAGCCAATGAGAAACTCACAATGACACCAGTGTTGGATCATGCTTTACCTACCGACTATCACCAATCGGACTTGGGCAAATTAATCACCGCTATTTTGCAAGACTTTCGCAGAACGGTTGATACATCACCTAAACTAAGTGATGCCGCTTATGTCACACAATTAAAGCAAACTTTGTCGCAGTTGGTGCTTTTGTCCGCTCAAATTGCCTTGCCCGCAAACGGTCATACTTTACAGCGCTGGCAAGTATTGGCACAGGTTGCCGCTTGTGATTTGAACTTGGTCAAATTTTTTGAGTCGCATCTTGATGCGTTGGCGATTTTGGCAGAATTGGGCGTGGACAATATCGCTGAAGGCCTATGGGCAGTATGGGCAGCAGAAGGCGGTGATGAGCCACTGCGTTTTGATGGCGAAAAATGTACGGGACAAAAACTGTGGTGTTCGGGTGCGACCTTTGTCGATCATGGCTTGGTTAGTTTCCGAGATGCCCATAATAACGCCCAATTATTGATGTTAGCCATGAAGCAACCGCAAATCACCATTGATGACAGAGGTTGGTATGCGGTAGGTATGCCCTACACGGCGACAGCCACGCTCCATCTAAAAGGCGCTAACGCCACCCAAATCATATCAAATGCGATTGCCAAAGGTAGCAGTCCTTATCTCGACCGCCCAGGATTTTGGCAGGGTGCAGCAGGAGTAGCGGCTTGTTGGTATGGCGCAGCAGCCCAGTTGGCACAGTTTTTATTGGACAGTTATCAGCAAAAACCCCAAGCCTTTAAAGCACTTTATCTTGGCGAAGTGTCGCAAGCACTCAGTGTCACCCAAGCGTACTTTTATCAAGTTGCGCAATTAATTGATAGGCAACCGAGCCAAAGTCATGCACTCGCCATCCGTATCTTAAGAGCGCAAGTGGAGGCTACCGCCATGCTAGTGCTTGAAAAAGTGGGTAAAGCTTTGGGCGCAACGCCTTATTGTAAAAACGCCCATTTCGCACGGCTTTCGGCAGATTTATCGGTATTTATCCGTCAAACCCATGGCGCATTTGACAGTGAAGCGATTGGCAAATTGACTGCAGAACAGCTAGGCGATTCACAAGGGGCATTATGGCAACTGTAGATTCTAAGCCCGCCCCACTGCATCCGATTGTGGGTGACCGTTTAATTGCAGGCGACGGCACCTCTGCACAAGACTGGCAAGCGTGGCAAGGGTTGCACAGTCTCACCAGACTGGATATATCGACCCATTTTCCCACCCATCGGCGTGTGTGTATTTTTGCGCCCCACCCAGATGATGAGATTTTGGGCTGTGGGGGACTGCTGCAAGCGTTGGTGGCTCAAGGTAACCAGGTATTGATTGTTAGCGTCACCCAAGGCGAAAAAAGCCACCCTAACTCACCGCTGTATCCGACCGACAAACTGGCAAAAATCCGCGCACTTGAAAGCCAGCTTGCACTTGAAACGCTGGGTAGCAGTTTGGATTTGCCCAATGTGTCGATGACTAATTTGAATTTTCCTGATGGCGAAGTTTTTGGGCGGCAAGCGGATTTTTTTGACAAGTTAACATCGCTGATTCAGCCCGCTGATATTTTAATTACCCCATTTGCGTACGATGGTCATCCCGATCATGAAGGCACTGGGCAAGTGGTGCAGCGTTTTGCCCATGAATTTAAAAGTCAGTTAAATTTGACCTGTTATCAAGTGCTGATTTGGGCATGGCATTGGGCGAAACCTGGCGATAGCCGTATTCCCTGGCACAAGGCATGGCGATTTGATTTAAGCGAATTGCAGGCGCAGCGAAAAAGTTATGCCATGCGTTGTTTTAGCAGTCAAATTTATGCTGACCCAACAACGGGAACAGCGCCTATTTTGTCTGACACCACATTAACCAGACTTAGCCAACCATTTGAGGTATATCTTCATGACTGATGTGTCAGCGTATTTTGCCCAAATTTATGCCGATAGTAGCGATCCTTGGCAATATGAAAAACGCTGGTATGAAGTGCGAAAACGCGCGATTTGCTTGTCATTGTTGCCCTACCCACATTTTGCCAAGGCGATTGAACTGGGCTGTAGCAATGGTGTATTTAGTGAGCAGTTAGCCCAGCGCTGCGATTATTTACGGTGTGTGGATGGGCAGCTTGAGGCAGTCGAACTTGCCAGTGAGCGTCTGCACAACCAGGCGCATGTGCAAGTTATGCAAGGCTTGATACCGCAGGATTTGCCCAGTGAGCGATTTGATTTGATTGTGGTCAGTGAGATTTTATACTACTTGGCGCCTGACGCACTGACCGAAGTCATCGCTTGGCTAAACAGCGCATTAACCGACAATGGTGTGATTTTAGCTTGTCATTGGCGCTATCCGATTGACGGGTTTCAACTGACAGGCGAAACAGTCCACGACAGTTTGCAACAACAGCTGCACTACCCTCAGCAAAGTCATGTGATTGACCAAGATTTTTTGTTGACCATTTGGCAAGCCAATCACCAAAGCCTTGCCAAGCAAGAAAATCTAGTGGAATAACTGAGAAAAACATCATGCCAAATACTCCAGCCCCACAGCGGCGACCCAAAAAAATCGGCATAGTCATCCCTGCCCATAATGAAGCCGATAACATCAGTGCGTGTTTGGATGCGATTAAACAGGCGATTGCTCAGCTATCAAGCGACATAGCGGTACAAATGGTGGTCGTGCTAGATAGCTGTGATGATGATACCTTATCAAAAGTACAAAACGCCCACGTAGACTGGCTGCGCTGTGAGTTTCGCTGTGTGGGTAAAGTCAGGGATTTGGGCGTGCGTTACTTGATTGAACAAGGGGCTGATTGGATTGCGTGCACCGACGCCGATAGTATGGTGGAAGCTGATTGGTTAATGGCACAAATCAAACACCTAAAAGCCGAACCCACAACTACGCCTACAACTATGCCCACAGCTATGATATGTGGCGTAGTGAGCGTCGATTGTTGGGATGCGTTGTCAGAGAGCACCAAACAGCAATACCTCGCCCATTATCAAGATTGTATGAATCATCGCCATATTCATGGGGCGAATTTGAGCTTTGCCAGTCAAGATTATCTGGCGGTGGGTGGTTTTGATGAATTAACTTGCCATGAAGATGTGGGTTTGGTGAAAAAATTTGAGCAAGCCAATTTACCCATTATTTGGAGTAATTTGGTACGCGTGGTGACTAGCAGTCGCCTTGACGCCCGCGCTGACGAAGGGTTTGCCCATTTTTTAAGGGGTTTAGAGAATCAGCCTTCAGCTTAAATGAAAACCAACCTTTAAATGAAATAAAGGTATAAAAGTTGGGTTTAATACAGTTCACTTACAAAACTATTGTGATATTCCTTGCTATCTGCCGGTATTACTATATACTGGACAACAGCTAGAAAGCAGTCAGAAGTTTCAATCGCATTACATTAAGTCTATTCTAAGTTCGTTTCCATTACGCTTGTGTCCTAGATTTTAAGTCAATCGTGTATCAAAACTGCCGCAATTCTTTCATACTGAATAGAATCGTGTTGTGGCTTAGTTCCAGCTTTAGGGTCAGATGACCACTTTTAAAATCTATCTAATCAAGGACAATCCTATGTCAAATACTGTAAACGGCACCGTAAAATGGTTTAACGAATCAAAAGGCTTTGGCTTTATTGAACAAGACAATGGCGGCAAAGACGTTTTCGCACATTATAGCCAAATCGCAAGCTCAGGTTTCAAAACCTTAGCGGAAGGTCAACGCGTATCTTTCGTTGTGACCCAAGGTCAAAAAGGCGACCAAGCTAGCAACATCGTTGCTATCTAAGGTTAGCTAAGCCCTACTATCGTAAATGGTCTGAGATCGTGACTGCGTGAATCACGCGTCATTCATTGATTAGCCATTTGCCTAGATAGCAAAAAATAGATATCAAAAAAGCGCTTATTTATTATAAGCGCTTTTTTTGTGTTTTGTGCTCACCCAACTCTTTGGCTGACTCGGCCGATAACTTGTGGGCTGCTGTGTGCGTTAAAAAAGGTTATGGTGCATCCACTTTACGTTTTTTTTGTAGTTTACGCTGTAGTGTGCGCCGATGCATTTTTAGTACCCTCGCGGCTTCACTGATATTGCCTTGGCATTCATCTAATACTTGGCGGATGTATTCCCATTCGTGATGTTCAAGTGACAAACGTTCATCTGTGGCACTACTTAGTGACTTTGTAGGGGTTGCTACGATGTCTAATACTTTATAGATTTCGTCCAGACTACAAGGCTTAGGCAAATAATGATACGCGCCCATTTTGACCGCACTGACGGCGGTCGCAATGCTGGCATAGCCAGTAAGCATTAAAATTTTGGCGTTGGGGATAATAGCGAGCAAAGGCTTAATCAGATGAATGCCGTTGTCATCACCGATGTTGAGATCCAGTATAATAAACTTGGGTAACTGCTTCTTTGCCAGTTGTAGCGCGCTATCGGCATTGCTGGCCGTCGATACCTGATTGCCCTGTTTTTCCAACGACTTTTTTAAGATACGGCAAAATACCTCATCGTCATCAATGATAAGCCATGTCTCTGCTAACAGGGGTGGGTGTTGCAACCTAGTCTCCTAAAACAAACTGGCGGGCGCATGGATTACTGGTAAAGTTATCTTCACGCACGTACCTGAATCAGTTAACCTTTTTTGCATGGGTGAATTTTGCTTATTGGTCAGCTCAAGGTGTCCGCCAACATATTCTATAACCGTTTTGGCAATCGTCAAGCCAAGCCCTAAGCCATGATCAGATTCGATAGCAGTTTGGTGTTGGATACGCTGTACCATGCTACTGTCGATACCCTGTCCGTTGTCTTCAATAATAATCATCACGTTTTGAGCAAGCTGTACGCTAATACCAAGCCTTGTGGCTTGTGCCTGCATGGCATTATTGAGCATATTCATCACAATAGAATACAGCTGTTCTTCACTCAAGGGGACAGCGATCGGCTGTGGTGGTACATTGAGTGCTACTTCAACATGGGGGTTGATAAATTGCCAATCATTGACGACTTTGGGCAGTAGCGTTGGTAAATTTGATGACGTTACCCATACCAATGGCTCAGATTGCGCTAGCGGCAGCGCATTGGATTGGATATGGGATTTGAGCTTGTGCAGCGATTGGCGGCAGACGTCGATTTGTGACTGTAACAGTTTTATGTCATCCAACAGTTCGTCGTCTTCATCTAATTGCTGGGCAATGTCATCGCTCAGTAATTGCATCGACGCAATCGGTGTGCTCATCTCATGGGCGATATTGGCAGCAAGACTACTGATGGCAAGCAACCGACGTTGTTGGTGAATGGCTTGCTGCGCTTGCTCAAGCGCCTGATAACTGCGGCTCATGGCTTGTTTAAAATAAACCGTTAAGGCGGTTAACATGATTGCCGCAAAAATAAAAACCCCAAACATACCCAGTAAATGGAGTTTTTGACCCACCGCATGATCATGGTGGCTAAGGGTCAGCGGCACATAGCAATACCATAACAGCGTATACAGCCCCACTGACAGCATCGACAAGCTGATGATGTGTACGGTACGCATCACCATAGACGCCACAGCAATCACCGTCAAAAATAAGGTAATCAACGGATTGGCGGCGCCACCCGAATAATAAATAAAGGCTGACCACGCCAGTAAATCCCCGATAAACCCCGCCAACATGAGCCAAGAGTGTTGGGGGTTAAAGTGTCGAATAGCCATTAGGCGTTTAATCAGCTCAACGCTGACCCCATACATAATGGTAATCGTGAGCAGATGATTGATTTGCTGTTTGGCAACGCCCCATTGGTCAGCACAAATCATGGCGGCGACCATAATAGCTAACCAGGTATAGCGAGCAATCATGGGGGCTTTTGCGACGTTCTTGATGGCTTGATGCATGGGCAAACTTTTGACGAACCATAAAACAAGATTTTAGCATGAAGCAGCCGCACTTTGAGCGAACTTTGAGCGAATTAACGTGTCAAAAGTAAATCAATGGCTAGTCAATACTAGGATAACCACAAATGCACCAAAAGTTTTCTCTTTAAACCCTATGGATGATGGCATAATTTTTTTAATGTTAATTTTTAAAACTTTAAAGTGTGCTTATTTGCTGATTCAGTTATAATCAGATAAAGGCTCACTTTATGTTTTTAATCAAAAATTTATTGGAGTGCCAACTTACAGCTATCTTTGACGCTTTACAAATAGATGAGAAATGTACCATGGTCAATTTTCCTCAAAGTGCTAAGAATTTAACTATTACCCTATTAATCAGCAGCCTGCTGTTGCTGGGTTGTCAAAAAATGAATGCCAAAGAAAACACTGGCTCTGCGCGTGCTGCTAGCAAATCGGATGTATTGCCGACTGATACGTTAGCAACCTTACAAGGTTTGAGCCAAATCAACCCAAAATTAGGCAAAATGGGTCGTCATGTGATTGACCCCAACAAGCCAACTGTGGTGAAATTTTGGGCAAGCTGGTGCCCGCTGTGTTTGGCAACGCTCCAAGAAAGCGACGCATGGGCAAAGCAGTATCCCGATATGAATGTCATCAGCGTGGTCAGTCCAGGTCATTTGAGTGAAAAATCCTCCCAAGATTTTCAAACTTGGTACACAGTGCTTGCCAAAGACTATGCTAACCTAGCGGTGCTTATGGATAACAATGGCAAGCTGATTAAACAATTTGGCGTGCAAGTCTATCCCAGTTTTGCGATTTTGGATAAACAAGGTAATTTATTAAAACTGGTCAAAGGTAATCTTACCCCAGCACAAATACAAGCCTTGTCAGACAATGCTAGCAACGACTTTGCAGAACTCAAAGCCCTGAATCAAGCAAAAACTCCGTATAGCCAGACTGCCCAAGCTCATGAGCAGGCTAATAACCAAGCTAGCAAACAAGCCGCTAGCATCAAAGCCTTAGCTCCGATTAACCATAACGGTGTGTATTATCAAGCAGATGGTAAAACCCCGATTCGCACGCATACTATCTATCTGGCGGGTGGCTGTTTTTGGGGGCTAGAGGCCTATATGGAGCGCGTGGATGGCGTGGTTGATGCGATATCAGGTTATGCCAATGGCAATAGCGCGAACCCCAGCTATGAGCAGGTGATAGCAGGCTCAGGACACGCAGAAACCGTCAAAGTTATCTATGATATCGATAAAACCAATCTTGCGACCCTCTTGGCATACTACGTGCGAGTGATTGACCCGACCAGTCTCAACAAACAAGGCAATGATCGCGGGGCGCAATATCGTACCGGCATTTATTATACCGATGCCAATGATAAGCCAATCATTGATAAAACCCTTGCCGATTTGGCAAAAAAATATCCGCAAAAAATTGTGGTAGAAAATAAACCCTTGGCGAATTTTTATGACGCAGAAAATTATCACCAAGATTATCTAAGCAAAAATCCCAATGGCTACTGCCATATTGATATTAGCCTTGCCAATCAAAAAATCCCCGTTATCAAAGCCTTAGCGCCTGCCACGACGGTCACCGAGGCGCTCAATCCTACCCGCTATCAAAACTACGATAAAAATGTAAAAAGTCGGTTGACCCAAGCACAGTATGACGTCACCCAAAACGCAGCTACAGAGCGCGCCTTTAGCCATCAATACGACCATTTATTTGCTAAAGGTTTATATGTGGATATCGTCAGTGGCGAGCCGTTGTTTTTATCCACCGATAAATATGATTCGGGGTGTGGCTGGCCGAGTTTTACCAAACCCATTAGCGCAAACGTCATTACCACCTCAACCGATAGCAGTTTTAACATGACACGAACGGAAGTGCGCTCGCGGGTCGCCAACTCACATTTAGGGCATGTGTTTGATGATGGCCCCAAGGATAAAGGCGGATTACGCTACTGCATCAATGGCGATGCGCTACAATTTATCGCTTTGGCAGACATGCAAGCGGCAGGCTATGGCGCACTTATGCCATTGGTAAAATAGCCAGTCAATTAGGTAGCACGTTGACTGGTAACGATATCAAAAACGCTTTGACAAGCCATCAGCTGCCAATGCGTTTTTAATAAGGCGTTTTTGATTATGCCGAGACTTTAAAATTTTTTAAAAATGCGCTTATAAAAATTTGGTCATCACCCTGAGCGGCAATATTTTCATACCAATCCCAATCGGCAGCCAAGGCCATGCCGGGACAAAGGCTTCATTTACTTTGGCTTCAATCGCTTCGACAATCGCTTCGACGCCCTCTTCTTCTGTACTTTCAAACGGCAAATATTTGGCACCGATATTAAGCTCAGTACGGATATAACTGGGATAAATCGTGGTGACGGTAATCGGACGTTTTTCCTGCATCATATCAGCGCGAATGCCTTCGGCTAAATTTGCCAGTCCTGCTTTGGCAGCGGCATAGGTGGTAAGATGACGGGGCAAGCCGCGAACCGCTGACATACTTGAGATGACCACCAACTGACCGCTGTTTTGCTGGCGAAAAATCTTCATCGCCGCCTCACACTGGGCAATCGCTGCGATAAAATTGACTTCAGCGGTGCGGCGATTGACCAGTTTGTTCATCACAAATTGACCATATTTATCAATTTTTTGTAGCGCATTTTCAAGTTTTTTCATCGTTTGGTTGCCTGTACCACTCAGTTATCGTAACAATAAATAAAAAATCATCAAAGAGGCGGTGATTTTATCATTACGACCCCTGTCTAGCCTACTACAAATATCGCTATAGGCGTTAAATACCTCACATGAAAAACTATAGGTACAGTATAGGTGCATGGTTAATGATGATTGATACCCTTTAGCCCTACATACTGGTTAACCCTTCACACTCGCTATTTTTTATAACAGCCTCCTACTCGGTGATGTCAAATCTGTCGCCAAAGGCAAATATACAGGCTGGCAGTACACTATATGAAGACAATAAAAAACCCAAATCAGCGCAAGGTCTCATTTGGGTTTTTTACCATTTTTTGGTTTATGCCAAACCATTGACCCATGTCAGTGGGGCGTTTTTCATCCAGTCACTCATCAGTGTCCACGGTTGTTCAGGGACACACGCTTCATCAGGCTCGCCTTCAATCGCGATTGCCAATGCTTTGGTGCCGATTTCCTCACTCACTTCAAAGGGTAATGGTTTAGCGCCTTCGTTAATCTCAGTGCGTATATACCCTGGATATATCGTTGACACTTTAATCGGTAACTCAGATAGCAGCATATCGGCGCGAATCCCTTCAGCAAGCTGTGCAATCGCTGATTTACTTGCCGCGTATACTGACATATGTTTTGGCAGACCACGGAACGCCGACATACTTGAGATAACCACCAAATGACCGCTATTTTGGGCGCGAAAAATTTCCATCGCCGCTTCACACTGGGCAAGACCTGAGATAAAATTGATTTCGGCAGTTTTGCGATTAATCTCAAAATTACCCTTGCCAATGCGGCGTCCCTCACCGACCCCTGCATTGATGATGATACGATCAAGCTTGCCAAACTCTTGGGCAAATTCATGAAACACTTTAAAAACCTGCGCATAATCAGTCACATCGAGTGCTTTTACACTGACTTTAATCGTCGGATTATCCGCTAACAGGTTGGCTTTGAGTTGTTCTAGGCGTTCGGTGCGGCGCGCACAAATTGCCAGATTATAGCCCATGCGAGCAAAATGGGTCGCCATGCCTGCCCCCAGTCCTGAGCTTGCGCCAGTAATCAAAATAGTTTTACCCTTACCCACTTGGTTATCTATAAAATTGGATAAGTCTGTGTTCGGGGGTGTCATTGTGGTTTGAACTTGCTGCAGTAATTCCGGTAGTGTTTGCATTATTTCATCCTTAATTATTTGTTAAATTTTTTTAAACGCTAAACTGATAAGCTAAACCTTAGCGCCAAGTCACCATCTGCTCACCTTGTTGGTATAAATAGCTAAACTCATTAAAGGTCTGTAAAAAAACACCTTGGTCACTCACGCGAAATTGGTGAACACTGGCGTTGGCGATATGCCAGTTCAAATCAAAAGCTTGGACATCTGATAGTTTCATCACTTGCTGCATGATACTGGCAATCACGCCACCTGATGTGAATACCATCGCATGTTCATGCTCGCCAGTTTGCGCCATCAAACGCTCAAAACCGTTCCAAGTGCGCTGCAAAAAGTGTTGCCAACTTTCATCATAGTCGCTGTCGTACTGACCGCTTTGCCAACGGCTCATGGCTTGGGTAAAAATCTCAGTAAAGCTAATTTCAGGGTGTGTTTGACTGGATAAATACGCCATAAAACTGGCTTTATCCGCAAATGGCAATCCAGCTTTATAAAGAATTTGCTCATGATTAAACTCATTAAAACTGCTATCTTCACCCAACAATAGCGGCATGGTCAAACTGGGATTTGCCTGATTTTTTAAAGCGTTTTGCACATGGTGGGTGATTTCGGTCAGTTCAATGCCTTCACGGGTGACATAATAATGGCTTAAAAAATGCTTGAGACTGTCCTTTTGCCGCGCCATACTGCCTGACATCAGCGCGTGCACTTGCCGACCTGACTGGCGAAAACTATCACCAAGCCACTGGGTCTGAGCGACACCTTTTGGGGACAGTTGGTCATAATTGTCTGCGCCAAATGACGCTTGCCCATGACGGACAAGGCTGATGAGTTTCATGAAAACCCCTATGATTTATTGTTATTTTTTTCGATAAGTTCGACACAGCGCTCGTGCAAGGCATTGACAATCACGCCAAAATCTTTGAACGCCGGATTATCCGTCTGCTGATGATAATAACGGTAATAAATCTGCTGCGCAATCGCTGCCAAGCGAAACACCCCAAACACTTCGTAAAAGCGCCAGTTGTCCACTTTTAGTCCTGTTTTTTGCAGGTAATATTCGACCACTTCGGCACGGGTCATCATGCCTGGCAGATTGGTCGGCTGACGGCGCGTAGCTTTCATCACCGCATTGTCATCGGCTTGAATCCAGTAAGCTAACGCACAGCCCAAATCCATCAAGGGGTCGCCTATCGTTGCCATTTCCCAATCGAGCACGCCAATGATGTTGGTTGGATTGTTTGGGTCTAAAATCACATTGTCAAAACGCCAGTCATTATGAATCACGCTAGTTTTGACATCCGTTGGGGTGTTGGCTGTTAACCACTGACGCACATCGGCAAAATCAGGCACATCAGGCGTGCGGGCTTGCTCATAGCGCTTATCCCACCCCATGACCTGGCGCTCGCAGTAGCCTTCGCCTTTGCCAAGTGCCACCAAATCAGGGTTTTGGGTGTAATCGACCTTGTGTAAATCAATCAGTGCATCGACCACCTGTCGGCACAGCTCGCTGACTTGCTGTTCGCTTAACATCAACGCTTTGGGCAAATTGGCGCGGGGAATAATGCCTTCGATGCGATCCATGACATAAAAATCGCAACCAATCACGCGGTCATCGGTACACAGCGCGACCATATTGGGGACTCGTGGGTATTGTGATTGCAGTGCTTTTTGCACTTTGTACTCACGCACCATATCATGGGCGGATTTGGCTTTGGTACCTTTGGGTGGGCGGCGTAAAATCAAATCACGGTTGGCATATTTCAGGCGGTATGTCCAGTTGGATGCACCCCCTGAAAATTGGGTGACTTCTGGTTCGCCTGTTAATTCAACACCTTGTGTTTTTAGCCAGTTAGTGATGGCTTGAATGTCAATCTCTTCGCCTTTGCGTACTGGGTTTGCAGTATCAAGCATAATTTCATCCTTGTTTCTTATCTTGTTTTTTAACTTGTATTTTTAACTAAGTCAAATAGCAAAATGACGTAACCTGACATTACGTCTTTTTTGTTAGCTAGCTATCTTTTTTGTTAAATAGCTATTATTTATCTGGTAGTTATTTGGTCGTCGCTTGTTGGCGTTTTTTCACTTCCAGTTTGGCAATCATGCCTTTATGCACTTCGTCAGGTCCATCGGCAAGGCGTAGGCTGCGCGCTTGGTTAAAGAACATCGGTAACAGCGTATCTTGGCTCACACCCATCCCCCCATGCAGCTGGATCGCCATATCGACGACTTCTTGTAGTACCGTTGGGGCGACTACTTTAATCGCTGAGATTTCGGTCAACGCCGCTTTGGTGCCGAGTTTATCCATTTTATAGGCGGCATACAGGGTTAACAGACGCGCTTGGTCAATTTTGACACGGGCGTCAGCGATACGTTCACGGTTGCCCCCTAAATCAAGCAGCGGTTTGCCAAATGCGCTACGGCTTAACCCGCGATCGATGGCAAGCTCCAGCGATTTTTCTGCCGCACCAATACAACGCATACAGTGATGAATGCGACCCGGTCCTAAGCGCCCTTGGGCAATCGCAAATCCCTCACCTGCCCCGCCGATGACATTGCTAAGCGGTACACGCACATTGTCAAAATGCATTTCGCCATGTCCATGCGGTGCATCATAATCATTAAACACTTTGAGCATACGTTCAATCTTGACGCCTTTGGCATCTATAGGTACTAGTACCATGGTGTGCTGATGGTGGCGGTCTTTGCTCTCATCTGGGGTGTGTGCCATAAAAATAATAAGTTTAGCGTTTGGATCGCCCAAACCTGATGACCACCATTTGCGACCGTTGAGCACAATTTCATCGCCTTCGACAATCGCCGTGGCTTGCATATTGGTGGCATCACTACTGGCCACTGCAGGCTCTGTCATGCCAAACACGGAGCGAATTTCCCCTGCCAATAACGGCGTTAACCATTGCGCTTTTTGGGCGTCGTTACCGTAGCGCCAAATCAGTTCCATATTGCCACTATCGGGCGCATTACAGTTGAACACATGGGGGGCAATCAGGCTTCTGCCAGACAACTCAGCAATATGGGCGTATTCTTGCACGCTTAATCCTTGACCGAGCTGCTCGTCTGGCAAAAACATATTCCATAAATTTTGCGCACGGGCTTTGGTTTTTAATTCTTCAAGTTTGGCAGGCCATTGCCAAGTCGTCCAATCGCCTGTGGGATTAAGCTTATGCGCCGCTTGCCAAAATTCTGCTTCAATCGGTTCGATTTCGGTTTGAATAAATGCTTTGGTACGGGCGATGTAATCTTTTGCTTTATCGCTAAGTTGAAATTCCATTGGGCGTCGTCCTTTATTGGCTAAAACAATCATTGAATCAGCTTAACGGATTTATTATCATGAATAAAATGATTTGTTTTCAAATATAAGTATGAATTTTATTCACTGATTGTTTATTGGTTTTTGGTTAAGACATTGCTGCTGGAGCCTTTGACTGACAATTTGATAGATTTTAATGTTTACAAAAGAATGGTCAGCGATACTGGGCTGCTGCCTAATCAAAGGCTTTAATTGGAGATAAAGCGACAAGGTTAAAATTGCTAACGGCATTAATGAATAAACTACCCAACTAATTGCTGCTTTTCGGCAATGAAGGCTTATGGATTGTGAATTTGCTTTCGAATAAAAGTCATAGTAAAGACTTTTGCGCTGGGTATTTTTGACAAACCCCTTTTTTATAGCAGTTAAATACGCTTTTCTCGATCGATAAAGATTTATCACATACCCCAATACCGTAATAGGGATAAGTGCAATAACGAACCAAATATCAGTGGTCAGCCCCAGCACCAAATCACACTGTTGCGATTTGTCATTCATATAAGTTGTTAAAATATACCAGATTACGGTCAAGCCTAAGGCAAATAATAAAGATGCGATATCTTTGGGCTTATTGACGACTTTTAACTCACCTTGCTCAACTGCGGTCTGTTCGGCAACCGTCAATGTTTTGTAGATATAATTGGGAGAAGATTGGGTTTTTTTATCATTGATGAGTTGGAGCAATAGTATTATTAATAATATGATAAAAGCCATTATCCCCCCAACCAAACCTGCATCCCAAGATGACATATCATCACTCCTAACCAACTCAACATAGTTTTATTTTTAGAAAAAGTATAAAAAGTAAAGATATCGATTGCAATGAGATTCTTATTTCAAAAAAGCTTTGTTACAATCAACTCTTTAAGCGTGATTTAAAACCAGTATGCAAAAACTGTCTACCCCTATTCACAGTAAAAATCCGTTAGCGCAGCTTGATTTAAATTTGCTTAGGCTATTTATTTATATTTTTGAGCTTAAAAATCTTACCCATACCGCAGAAGCCTTACATTTGAGCCAATCGGCGATTAGCCATGCGTTAGGTCGTCTGCGCCAAGCATTGGGGGACGAACTTTTTTATCGGGAAAAAGGTGAGCTGCACCCCACCCTGTATGCCAAACGGCTTTATCCCACCGTCAAACAAAGCTTTGAAAATCTTGAACAAATATTTCAAGCTAACCATTTATTGAGCGACAGCAAACTTGGCGAGATGGCGCAGCAGAGCTTTGCTACGTTGACGATTGCCATGCACGATGAAATTGAATTGATTGTGTTTAACAAATTGGTCAGCCAAATTCATCAAGTCCTGCCCAATTGCCAAATCACCAGTAGCCGGCTCAATCGCTCAGCGCTTGCGCATGAACTAAAAGTTGGACAGCTAGATTTTGCCATTGATGTGGCGCGGGTGGTAGATAGTGAGATTGTGCATCAACCCTTGTTGCGAGATGAGTTTGTGCTGGTGCTGTATGCGCCAAATTTTGCCGCTGAATTGGCGAATGAACCGACTCTCACCCAAGCCCAGTATTTTGCCAGTCAACATATAACTGTGTCATCGCGGCGGCTAGGTTTGTCGATTGAAGATAGTTTATTGTCCAAAGCAGGTTGGCAGCGGCAGAGTAAAATCCGTTGCCAACATTATGCCACTGCTTTTCAATTGCTAAAACAAGACAAGCTCTTGCTCACCTTACCGCGCCAATTAGCCACCACATTTTTGCCACCCGCCCAAGGCTGGCAGATTTTGGATTTGCCGATTGCGTTGACCCATATTGAGTTACACGGCTATTGGCACCAACAACAACAGGTTGACCCGCTGTATGGGTGGCTAAGACAGCAGATTTTTAGTGCGTTTCATTAGCTCGTTTCATTAGCGCGTTGCGCTTATTGATTATTTATAGGCTACTGAGTATTTATTCAGATTATTCAGACAATAGCTGCTCAATACGGCCAGCGTGACGCTCTTGCTGTTTAGCCAGTGTCAAACGATTGGCGATGATGATTGATTTTAACTCCGCTAATGCCACGTCGAAATTGTCATTAATCACCACATAATCAAAATTCACGTATTGCGACATTTCATTGACCGAACCAGCAAGACGTCTTTCAATCACCTCTTGACTGTCTTGTCCGCGATTGGAAAGCCGCTGGCGCAGCGATTGGCGGTCGGGCGGTAGGATAAAAATGGTCGTGGCATCGGGACGCAATTTTTGCACTTGTAGCGCGCCCTGCCAGTCGATTTCTAAGATGACATCTAAGCCATTGCTCAGCATAAATTCTACTGTGGACTGGGCGGTACCATAGTAGTTTTCAAACACTTCAGCATGCTCCAAAAACTCACCTTTTTTAATCATATCAGCAAATATCTCGCGGCTGACAAAGTGATAATGCTGCCCATCAATCTCACCAGGACGCGGCTTGCGAGTCGAATGCGAGATACTAACCGCCAAGTCATTGGTCGTTGCAATCAGCTGTTTGACCAGCGATGTTTTGCCAGTACCGCTTGCTGCGGTGATGATAAATAATGAGCCTTTGGTCATGACATATCCTTAGGGGTTTGATGAAGTAAGTAGTAGCCATTTTTGAATCGGCTATTTTAGCAATTTTTGCTAACAATTTCTGCGTAATTTAGCCCTTGAATAGCGATTCGCTGATTTTTTACGTTTAACATATTTTGCGTGTATGAACTCATGGTAAACTAGCCACATGAATCACCAATGACTGAAGAACTGCGTTATGAAAATTTTACTCGCCAATCCCCGTGGTTTTTGTGCTGGGGTCGATAGAGCCATCGAAATCGTCAATGTCTGCCTTGAGCGCTTTGAACCGCCTATTTATGTGCGCCATGAAGTGGTACACAACAAGTTCGTGGTGGAAGACCTTGCCAATCGCGGTGCGGTATTTGTCGAAGAGTTGGATGAAGTGCCGGATGGGGCGATTGTGATTTTTTCAGCGCATGGCGTCTCCAAAGCCGTGGAAGATGAAGCCGAACGCCGTGATTTGACGGTGTTTGATGCCACTTGCCCACTGGTTACCAAAGTCCATATCGAAGTCAATAAATTTGCCAAAACAGGCGTAGATGCGGTGTTGATTGGTCATGCCGGTCATCCAGAGGTAGAAGGCACGATGGGGCGCTTCGATCCACAATACGGTGGACGTATTCACTTAATTGAAGATGTGGTGGATGTTGACAATCTTGACCTACCGACTGATACTGATTTGGCATTTGTCACCCAAACCACCCTATCGATGGATGACACTGCAGAAGTGATTGATGCGCTAAAAAATAAATTCCCAAAAATCCATGCGCCTCGTAAAGATGATATTTGTTATGCCACCCAAAACCGTCAAGATGCGGTCAAGGAGCTTGCGGCGCGTTGTCAAGTGGTGTTAGTGGTGGGCTCACCCAACTCATCCAACTCCAATCGCTTGCGTGAACTCGCGGAGCGCTTGGGTGCCAAAGCGCATTTGATTGATAATGCAGGCGAAATGCAAAAAGACTGGTTTGCAGGCGTGGATACGGTGGGTGTGACTGCGGGTGCATCGGCGCCTGAAGTATTGATTCAAGAAGTGTTAGACACCTTACAATCTTGGGGCGGCGAAAAACCTGAAGAATTATCAGGTATTTTGGAAAACGTGACCTTTAGCTTGCCCAAAGCGTTACGCTCACCCCAACTGTCTAATCCTAGTGAATCCAAGATTTAAAAGAGATATAGTATGGGATAGATAGCAAGCAAAGCCGGGTATAAGTATGCTCGGCTTTTTATTGGTCATTTCATTATTGGTTATTTAAACAATGCTTGTATCATTTTTTTCATTATTTAAAAATTAAAAAATTGTGCCGCTTGTGCTTGAAATAGTTTTAGACTCACCCTAACTATGACAACGAACCATCATAAATTGGGTTAATTATTTTTATTTTTATTTTTATTCTTACTTTTAGGAGTTACTTACTATGTCAAATGAAAACAAACCTGAGCCAAAAAAACATAGCTTTGAAGCTGAAGTCGCGCAACTATTACATCTAGTCACCCACTCGCTTTATTCAAACTCGGATATCTTTGTGCGTGAGCTGGTGTCAAATGCGTCTGATGCCTGTGACAAGTTGCGCTTTGAAGGCAATCAAAACGACGCGCTGTATGAAGGTGACAGTGAACTACGCATTCGCATTGATATTGATAAAGATGCCAAAACCATCAGCTTTATTGACAATGGTATCGGTATGAATGAAGCCGATGCCGTAGAACATTTGGGTACTATTGCCAAATCAGGCACCAAAGCTTTCTTAGAAAAATTATCCGATGCACAAAAACAAGACGGCAATTTGATTGGTCAATTTGGGGTGGGTTTTTATTCAGGTTTTATCGTAGCGGACACCATCACGGTGGAATCTCGTAAAGCAGGTGAGCCTGCCAGCCAAGGCGTACGCTGGGTTTCAGACGGCACCGGTGAATTTACCACCGAAACCATTGAAAAGCCTACCCGTGGCACGACAGTGATTTTACATATCACCGATGAACACAGCGAATACCTTGACCGCCAAAAAATCAAATCTTTAGTCAATAAATACTCTGACCATATCAGCTTGCCCATCCAAATGCGCAAAGAAGTTTGGCAAGAAGAAGAACTCACTGACGCGCAAAAAACTGCTAATTCAGAAGCAGGGGGCGAAACTGCCAAAGGTGAGATGCCCCAAGGTCAAATGATAACCACTGACGAATGGGAAACCATCAACCAAGCCAATGCCCTATGGACGCGCTCACCTTCAGAAATTGAAGACGAAGAGTATCAAGAATTTTATAAAAATCTTACCTATGACTATGATGAGCCGCTAACTTGGACGCACAACCGTGTCGAAGGACGTCTACAATATACCCAGCTTTTATATATCCCTAAAAAAGCGCCGTTTGACCTGTACCAACGTGAGCAAAAACACGGTCTAAAACTGTACGTCAAACGTGTATTTATCATGGATGATGCCGAGCAGTTATTGCCGATGTATCTGCGTTTTGTCAAAGGGGTGATTGATACCGCGGATTTACCGCTCAATGTCAGCCGTGAAATCCTGCAAGAGTCTCGCGATGTCAAATCTATCCGCGATGGTAACGCCCGCCGTATATTGACCGTGCTAGCTAGCCTAGCCAATAGCGATGAAGCCGACAAACAAGAAAAATATAAACAGTTTTATGCTGAATTTGGCAACGTCTTAAAAGAAGGCTTGGGTGAAGACCAAAGCAATATGGATAAAATTGCCAAATTATTGCGGTATGCCACTACCATTGATGACAATGTGGTCACCAGCTTTGACGACTATAAAGGTCGTATGAAAGACGGTCAAAAAGCGATTTATTATCTAACAGCTGAAAACCTTGCCGCCGCCAAAGCCAGTCCGCAACTTGAAGTGTTTAAGAAAAAAGGCATTGAAGTCATCTTGATGACCAACCCCGTTGATGAATGGGCAATGAACTTTATGTTTGAGTACGATGGCACAGCGCTACAAAACATCGCCAAAGGCGCGGTAGACTTGGGCGATTTGACCGATGAAACCGAAAAAGAAGAAGCCAAAAAAGCAGAAGAAACCTTCAAGCCTGTGGTAGAAAAACTCAAAGGCGTATTGGGTAGCCGGGCTAAAGACGTGCGCGTGTCAAATCGTTTGGTGGATAGCCCTGCTTTGCTAGTGACTGCGGATGGTGAACTATCACCACAGATGATGCAAATGCTCAAACAAATGGGTCAGCCTGTACCAGAGAGCAAACCAATTTTGGAAGTCAACCCAAACCATCCACTCATTCAAAAATTGGAAAGCGCAGAGCAGTTCGATGACCTCGCGCAAGTGATTTTTGACCAAGCGTTATTGGCAGAAGGCGGTCAATTAGACGACCCAGCCGCTTATCTAAAACGCATTAATGCACTGCTGATGAAATAAATTTTAACCTAAAAAAAGCCAAGCGTGTCTTGGCTTTTTTATTGCTTTTACATTGATAATATTTATACACTATGCTTAGGATCAAACCAAAAAAGGCGTAATATGCCAAAAATCAAATCTACTAGCCAAAATACTGCCAAGCAAAAGTACGCTAATTATCTCACCAAGCTCATTATCTTTATGATAGTTTCGGGCATTATCATGATGGTTTTGGCGAGTGTGTATTATTCTCATTTTAACAAATCACCTAATATTACACCCGTCAGTTACCCCAAGCAATCACTCCAAGACCTACAGAGTCAAGGCATCTTTGCAGACAAAGTGTATGTCAAAAAATCCACTCGTACGCTGCAACTGTTAAATAATAATCAGGTATTAAGACAATATCACATCGTACTGGGTGATAATCCGCAAGGACATAAACAACAAGAGGGTGATGAACGAACACCAGAAGGTTGGTACACATTGGATTGGGCAAATGAGCAATCTGCTGCCTATCGCTCTTTACATGTCAGCTACCCCAACTCAAAAGATAGGGCGAATGCCAAAATGCTTGGGGTGAGCCCAGGTGGCGCAATTATGATTCATGGTCAAATGAATGGTACTGAGCTATTGACCGCTTTCAATCAAAAACGCGATTGGACGAATGGTTGCATTGCCGTTACGAATTCAGAGATGGATGAGATTATGACATTAGTGAAAGTCGGAACGCCCATATTTATTGAATGGTAATTATCGCTCTGCCAGCATACATTGTTTGGGGATTTGCTTGCGATTGAGTGAGGTGATACAGCCCCAACTGCCATCGACTTTACTATCACCAATACGGTACATGGTCAGCGTCTGACCATTGAGCCAGCGATTAGGAAACGGCACGCCTCGTACTGTCGCTTGAATCATACAATGACTGTCAGTTGGGATGCTTTCTGCTTGGGTCAGCACTTTTAACACCACTTTTTGGTTATCTGTGCTTAGCGGCGTATTGACAGGACATTGACCCGTGGCTTTGTAGATGGCATCGACTCGTCCCTGTGCGCTTTCTACGATATCAAGCACCTCAAACAGCGTGGCATTGGCTTTTTGTTTGGCATAAATCGGCAAAAACTGCACTTGTATCACAAACAAAGAAAACGCATAAAACCCAAACGCCAGCGCCAAACCCACCAAACTTACCCCGCCGTGCCTGCGGATATGAGCCAGCTGTTTTTCCTCATCACGCGGATACATTTCAATGGCATCGGCGATTTCACGGCGCGCCATCCGATAATAATAAGCATCGCTCCAACGTGCCACCATTACCGACCAAAATAACCAAATCGCAAGCCCAATGCCAATACGTAGCGGCATACGAATCGCTTCATCAAGATTGCGTATCAATAAGTACTCTATCGCCACCAAAATGATGGTGACATTGAGCTGAATAAATGACCATCCCGCCACCGAATAGACAATGCTATCTAAGAATCGCTTACGGTATAACAGCCAAGGAAACGTCATCAAAAACCCTGCCCAATGCCACTTTGCCGTCAGTCGCCCTGCCTGATCAAACTGGGCAAAACGTTTGAGATAATACGCCTGCGAACGATTGCCGATAAAGGCTTTGTCATACATCAGACGCTGTTTATCGGTTAGCTGTGGCTGCCAAAATGGCGGCGGTGATGTTTTTTCAAGAAATAACATGGCGATTAGGGATTATCCATTGGTTGTGTTCACTTTTTGAGGTTTTCACTTTTTGGGGTTTTCACTTATAATAGCCGAATTTTATCACAACCACCCTTTATCACACCAACTACGATTTTGCAAATGATGACACCCCAACATACCCAAACTTCTCAGACAGTCACTTCGGCTAGCACCGATGCACCATTGCTTTCGCCCAATCTCTCCACTACCCCACAACCGAGTGATGAAAACCCTGATTCATCCCCGCACTATCGCGCCATTCAAACTTTTATGAAGCGCAAAACCCATGTGGGCAAAAAGGCAGAAGCTGGGTTACAGTCAGACTTTGCCCATTTTTTTGTCCAGCCCAATTTGGACGCAATACAAGCAATGGATATCGGCGGTATAACCAATTTGCGTGAGCTATTTTCAAACCCTGATGCGCCTTTGACACTCGAAATCGGCTTTGGTATGGGCACAAGCTTGGTGGAAATGGCAAAAAATGACCCAACACGCAACTTTGTCGGCATTGAAGTGCATGAGGCAGGACTGGGTAATTGTGCATTTTTGGCAGGCGAATTAGGTCTAAGTAATCTCAAACTTATCAGTGGTGATGCCATTGCCCTGATGCAGCAATTACCGGCGGAGCATATTGACACGCTGCAGTTGTATTTTCCTGACCCTTGGCAAAAAAAGCGCCATTACAAACGCCGTTTTGTCAGTGCTGATCGCATGAAGGTAGTGGAACGGGTGCTTAAAAAAGGCGGCATGTTTCATGCTGCCACCGATTGGGAACATTATGCCCACTGGATGATTGAAGTCATGGATGGTTTAACCGCGTTTGAAAACGTCGAAGGCAAAAACAGCGAAGGTATAGGTAACTTTTTGCCGCGTCCCGATTTTCGCCCTCTGACTAAATTTGAAAAACGCGGAATGGAGGAAGGTCGCGCTATTTACGATATTATGTATCGCAAAGTTTAGCGCGTTGACAATTTTATGCCATAAACAGGATAATCACAGCGATTATCCTTTTTTTATGCCTAGAATTTTTCTACAATGTGACTTTTCGTTATTAGATGGTATCTATCAAGATGTCGATTAGCGTGTGATGCCAATTGTAAAATCTCTATGACTGCTATCAATTTTTAGTGGTTTTATTACCTTGAATCGGGATGACCTTAGGAGTGATGGGATGACACCCGTTTATATTACATTTACGTTGTATTTGATTTTGGTATTGGGTATCGGGTTTGCGGCATATTTTGCCACCCGTAACTTTGATGACTATATTTTGGGTGGCCGTAGTCTAGGCAGTTTTGTGACCGCGATGTCGGCGGGTGCGTCAGATATGTCAGGATGGCTGCTGATGGGGTTACCTGGGGCGATTTATGTATCGGGGCTTAGTGAATCTTGGATTGCGATTGGCTTGGTGATTGGTGCGTATTTTAACTGGCTTTTGGTGGCGGGTCGACTGCGGGTGCATACTGAGTTTAATAACAATGCGCTAACTTTGCCTGAATACTTTCACCACCGCTTTGGCGCCAACAATAAGTTGGTTAAAATTGCTTCGGCGGCGATTATTTTGTTTTTCTTTACGATTTATTGCGCCTCAGGCATTGTCGCAGGTGCGCGACTATTTGAAAGCTTGTTTGAAATTGACTATGCCACGGCTATGTGGCTAGGGGCATTTGCCACCATTACCTATACCTTTATTGGAGGATTTTTGGCGGTCAGCTGGACGGATACGATTCAAGCAAGTTTGATGATTTTTGCGCTGGTATTCGCACCCATCATGGTTTATTTAAACTTAGGCGGTATGGATGAAATTCATGCGGCGGTCAGTATGGCGGCACAGGCAAATAACAAAAATTACGGTAACTTGCTGTTTGGTACATCATTGGCCGGTATCATCAGTGCGGCTGCGTGGGGCTTGGGTTATTTTGGTCAGCCACATATTTTGGCGCGTTTTATGGCGGCAAATTCGGTCAAATCCCTGAATAATGCCCGTCGTATCGGTATGACTTGGATGATTTTATGCCTAGCAGGCGCGGTGGCAGTCGGTTATTTTGGGCTTGCCTATATGACAGTGCATCCTGAGCAAACTGCCATCTTAAAAGATAACAACGAGCGTATCTTTATCGGTTTGGCACAATTGTTATTTAACCCTTGGATTGTCGGTGTGGTATTGTCGGCTATTTTGGCGGCGGTCATGAGTACCCTCAGCTGTCAATTATTGGTATGCTCAAGCGCGATTACAGAAGATTTCTATAAAGGGTTTATTCGCCCTACTGCCACGCAAAAAGAGCTGGTTTGGATTGGTCGCTTCATGGTGCTTTTGGTTTCAGCGATTGCCATTGTCATCGCCCAAAACCCTGACAGCAAAGTGTTAGGATTGGTCTCTTATGCTTGGGCAGGTTTTGGCGCGGCGTTTGGTCCTGTGGTGTTGATGTCATTATTTTGGCGACGTATGACTGGCACAGGTGCGTTGGCGGGTATGCTTGTAGGCGCGTTGACGGTCATCGCTTGGAAACCATTAACCGGTAGCAGTCTTTATGAAATCGTACCTGGCTTTATTTTAGGCATGATTGCCATCTATGTGGTGTCGCTGTTAACGCCCGCATCTGACAAAGTCATGGCACGTTTTGATGATGCCAATAAAGCCTACAACGATGCTCGTTAATATTGAATGACAATTTAAATAGTCATTTAAATGATAAAAAGGGTGATACAGCTATCGCCCTTTTTTTGTTTTTTTATTGTCAAATGACAAACAACAAAAAAGCCAAACATCAAAATGCTTGGCTTAGCAAAATACGGGACTTGTCAAAATACTGGCTGTTAAGTTATTTGCAAATGGTGGCGATGAAGAGACTTGAACTCTTGACCTCACGATTATGAGTCGTGCGCTCTAACCAGCTGAGCTACATCGCCATGTTTGGCAAATTTGCAGGATTTAGGCAGAATTTTGAAACTATTTCTTGCCTGTCATGGGGTGCATATTATGCGTATTTAACCCTATGTCGTCAAGCATTTTGTCACATTTTTTTTCATTTTCTCAAAATTTAATTTTTTGCCCGTCATGGCTGAGCATTGCCTGACTGCTGGCTTCAAAATTACTTGAAATGACAAAAACCCGTGAACGTCACTTGAATTTTTGCATATATTTACCATAATAGTATCAATGTGCCAAAATATTATATTGGTTACTGTCATACTCCCCTAATCTCTCAACCTTATGATTTATCACAACTATAAAAACCCATAAAAGGAAGCAATCTTGAGCGATACCATCAGCAGAACGGTCGATTTATCATCTCTAAAAGCCCACCAACTCAAAACCCTATTGGGCGAATACAATAACCATATTAAGTACCTTGAACACCGTCTGTCAGTCCACATTCACCAACTCAAAACCGATTTTGTGATTTCAGGTGAGCTCGATTCTGTCACGCGTGCTGAGCGTATTTTGGCACAGCTTGCCGATGAAACACAAAGCAACGACGTCATCTCGCCAGAAGATTTGCACCTGCTCGTGCAAACCAGTTTTAGCCGTGAGCAAGATTTAGCGCTAGAAAATGAAGCCGCTAGCGAAAATGGCAGCGAGCGCGCAGATAGCACTGATTTCACCCCAATTAGTTTGAGAACCCGTAAAGGAAAAATCATCCCCCGCGGTTACAACCAACAGCAATACGTCAAAAAAATCTTACTCTCTGATGTCTCGTTTGGTGTAGGGCCTGCAGGGACGGGTAAGACTTACTTGGCGGTGGCTTGTGCGGTGGATATGCTAGAGCGCAATGAGATTGAGCGTATTTTGCTTGTACGCCCTGCGGTAGAAGCAGGGGAAAAACTGGGCTTTTTACCGGGGGATTTGACCCAAAAAATCGACCCTTATCTACGCCCACTTTATGACGCTTTATATGAAATGCTAGGGTTTGAAAAAGTGGCAAAACTGATTGAAAAACAAGTCATTGAAGTAGCCCCCCTCGCCTACATGCGCGGTCGTACCTTAAATAACTCGTTTGTGATTTTGGATGAAGCACAAAACACTACTCCTGAGCAGATGAAAATGTTCTTGACCCGTTTGGGTTTTGGCTCACGCGCGGTGATCACGGGCGATATGTCACAGGTGGACTTACCTCGCGGCACCAAGTCAGGCTTGCGGCATTCGCTAGAAATCTTGGCGGATATTGAAGAAATTCATGTGACACGGTTTGATAGCAAAGATGTGGTACGCCATCAATTGGTTCAAAAAATCGTGCAAGCCTACGATAAATACGATGAAGCGCAAGAAGCGATTAAAGAAGCCAAAAAGCAATCGCGCCTACTTGAACAAAGCCAAGCACAGTCCCAAGCCGCAAGCTTGGCCATCGGGGTAGCGGATAACAACGCTCCGAATGATAAAGCACCGATTGATAACACACCCATTGATATAGGTATCGCGGAGTAGCTTATGTCATCAACTTTGCCAACCCAAATTGATTTAACAGGTGATTTAGCAGGCGCTTTGCCGCAAGCGCCGATGAGTCAAGTGCCGATGGGTCAAGTGATAATTAGTTTTGCTGAAAGCTTGATTGAACTGCCAAATTTTGGCGAACTTGAAGCCTTGTATCAACAAGACAAGATTGTCACTATTTTGCAACAAGTGCTGCAGTATTTTGAAACCCACGGAGATACCACTGAGATACCTAGTCAACTGGGTGAATTTATCTTCCAAAAAACCGTTGAATTAGAAATTTATGTCACGGAGCCTGTGGAAGCTCGCGCCATCAATTTTGATGCGCGTGGCAAAGACTACGCCACCAATATTTTATCCTATGCCAGTGAGTTGCCTGAAGCTGTGCTAGAATTACTGCCCGCATTGCCGCTAGGTGAACTAGTGATTTGCCATGCGGTGGTGGTCAGTCAAGCCGCTGAGCAAGGCAAGACCGCTCAGCAGCATCTCACCCATTTGCTGGTGCATGGTATACTGCATTTGCTGGGTTTTGACCATGAACTTGGGCAAGCTGAGCAAGATGAAATGGAAGCGATTGAAATCGCTGTCCTTGATAAGTTATCCGTTGCCAACCCTTATGAGTAAAATTTCAATTGAGTAAATCTATCACCAAATCAGGTATTGGCATCATCTACGCAGGCGGCACTTTTGGCAGTTATGGCAAACCGCTTGCCAGCTTAGATGCCGATATTTTTTTACCTGTGTTATCACAGATACTACAAACCCATTTTGCCACCTACCCAAACCATGCACACGACCCTGTGGATTGGCGAATATTGGATAATGATGTCATTAAAGACAGTAGCCAGTTAACGCCTGCCGATTTTGCTCATTTTTATCAATTAATTGTAAAATCCATTGCGCAAGGGCTTCGCCAATTTGTGGTACTAACAGGCACGGATACGCTCAGCTACCTCGCGGCTTTTTTGGCAGAGTGTTTTGCGGGTAGTCATATTAGTATTGTGGTGACAGGGGCGATGAGACCTTTGCTTGATAGCAATGTGTTAATCGATTACCGCATCGACGCGCAGAGCGATGCCACGCAGAATTTATTTGATGCCTGCAAACTAGCCCGTCATGGTGAGCCTGGGGTGAGGGTGTGTTTTTCTGGTGAAGATTGGCCTGCGCAAACTGTACAAAAAATTCATAGCCATGATTTAATGGCGTTTGTGGGGCACCACCGTGCTGGTTATCCCGCCAATAGCTATACCGCAAAAATCACCCAGGCTCAGCATCAACTTTGGCTAGAAGATCGGTTCAGTGAATTGCCGCAAGTGTTTGACAGCTTGTCCCATGCCAATATTGCCACACTCTATTTGACGCCCGTGGATACGCATTTGCTCGCCACTCGCTTGGATAATTTATTGTCTGAAAAACCTGATGCCATCATTATTTTGGCATTTGGTGCAGGCAATGTGCCGTATGCCGAATCCATTAAAAACCAATTATTACAGGCGAAAAAACAAGGCTGTCTGGTTGCAGTGACCACCCAATGCGCGTATGGCGGCGTGAGCCAAGCGTATGAAGCGGGGGCATGGCTGGCTCAGTGTGAAGTTTTGATGACGGGACGATTGACCTTACCTGCGATATTTGCGCGTCTGCTTTGGTTGATTGGCAGTTATGATACCCCTGCTCGCCGCCGTCAGCGCTGGGCGCATTGTCTAAAAGATACCCACACCGTCGCCTAATAACTGATTAGTTGTTATACTAGGCTTTTTTATCGTAGGTTTTGGCAAAATTGGCTTTTTTATGACTGTAAATACTTATGCGATCAGCATCGAATTTATTGGTACTCGCTATCGCGGCTGGCAACGACAACAAGAAGTTGATAGTATTCAGCAGCATGTTGAAGCAGCGTTATCAAAGATAGCCAATGAACCCATAGAAGTCATCGCTGCGGGTCGTACTGATGCCGGCGTCCATGCGTCAAATATGATTGCCCATTTTCAAACCAGTGCCACGCGTCAGCCTTATAATTGGCTGCGTGCCGCAAATTCTCTACTACCTGATGATATCGCGGTGCGCTGGATACAAGTGATGCCCGCTGAGTTTCATGCGCGCTTTTCTGCTATTGCTCGACGCTACCGCTATATTACCCTCAATCACCCCTTTCGACCTGCGATACTCAATCAGCAAATTACTCATGAATACGCCCCGCTTAATGTCCAACTGATGCAGCAGGCAGCGACCTATCTGGAAGGCACCCATGATTTTACCAGTTTTCGTGCCGCTTCCTGCCAATCTAATCAGCCTGTGCGCCATGTCCATTTTGCCAAATTGATTCAGCATGGTGAGCTATTGGTACTGGATATCCAAGCCGATGGTTTTTTACATCACATGGTGCGAAATATTATGGGTACGTTATTTGAAATTGGGCGCGGTGAAAAGCCAGTCGCATGGATTGAAGCATTGCTACTTAGCAAAAACCGGTCACTTGCGGCAGCAACCGCCGCTGCCGATGGGCTGTACTTTATCAATGCGCTGTATCCACCCCAATTTCAATCACTGTTGCCGGTAACAAGGCTATCCCCTATTTGGCTAAATTTGGCTGAATAAGGACGCGATGCACGCAAATCTTTTAGCTGTTTTTTTTCAATTGATTGATTTAGGGGTTAAAAGTTGCGATAACACACGCATCAGCGTATAATCTACATTTATACATTTGACTCATAGATATAGGTATTATGGCAAAAAAAGACGATGTAATTGAATTTGAAGGCGAAGTGGTCGATACTTTACCTAACACATTATTTAAAGTGCGTTTAGAAAATGGGCATGAAATTATTGCGCATATTTCTGGAAAAATGCGTAAAAACTATATTCGTATCTTAACAGGCGATAAAGTTAAAGTTGAAATGACACCTTACGACTTATCGAAAGGACGTATTACTTATCGCGGTCGATAGTTGTTTAGGCACATATAGTCAGTAAAAAGAGGGTGTTAACTCATTGGGTTAACACCCTCTTTTTTTCGTGACTGCTCAGGTCAATAAATTCTTACAAAAATGTGATTCTATGGTTGTCAATTGTTAAAATTTTGATTATTCTTTGACTGACGAAAGGAAGGTATTACGTCAATTTTAATTTACCGATAAGTTTTTGTTAAATTAGCTGTTAGACGTGATGATTAAAATCAAACAGGGAGCTTCACATGTCATTTAAAATTTCTTCTCTTGCGCTAGCTGTTGCTACGCTTTCTACTGTTTCTATCGCAAACGCCGCCGGTCTAGACCGCTCTACCCAACCAAGCTGGGCTTTTACCGAGCAAGGTACTTTTGCCTATGTGGAGCACATTGCTATCGATCCAACAATCGAGGGTAAAGATAACAAAAAGGTTGCGACAACTGACGCAAACTTTACCGCTGGTCGCAATGTCCCTGATATGGCGGATGATTACCAGTTTTTAAATTTTGGCGCAAAAGCCGATGTCAATGACACCATCAGCGTAGGGGCATTTTTTGATCAGCCTTGGGGCGCAGATGTTAATTACTCAGGTGACAATAATTTTGTTGGCGCACCAACTGCGGTTATTGGTGGTATTTTGAACGATGTGACTACTGCTTTACGAACACAAAACGCGCAAGCACCTGCTATTACTTCGGTAGAAGAGTTCAATGGCTTGACTACACAACTAGGATTGTCGCCAGCTCAACTTCCTACGCTTCAAAATCAGCTAACTCAAGTGAATAATGGCTTAGCAGCCAATCCAAATTCTACTACTCTTCAAACTCAAAGAGCTCGATTGGAAAGTGCTATTAAGCTTATAAATGCAAATGTTGCAGCTAATGGACTATCTACGGTCTCTGGGGCAACCAACGTTTCTGTCAGCAGCCAAAATTTCACAGGACTGTTGGGGGTAAAACTGGGTGAAAAGAAAAACATTCAAATCTATGGTGGTCCTACGATTCAGCGTTTAGAAGGTGATGTCCACTTACGTGGTAACGCTTATAAAACCGCCTCTGGGTATGATGCAAATATTGCTCGTAACACTGACTATGGCTGGATGGCTGGGATTGCTTATTTAAAACCTGAAATTGCCCTCAAAGCCGCGTTAACCTATCGCTCTGAAATCGACCATGATACAACGACGTATGAAAATTTCCCAGCATTAGCTGCTAGAGGATTACCTACTCAAGGCACCAATGAAATTACTATCACCATGCCAAAATCTGTTAACTTAGATTTCCAAACAGGTCTCAATCCAACAACCCTTTTAACTGCAAAAGCACGTTGGGTACCTTGGAGCGATTTTGCAATTAAACCAAAAATTTATAATGCAGCAGCAATAGCTAGTGGAAATGGTGACCTTAATTTGCTTGATTATTCTAAAGACGCTTGGACTGCTGAAGTCGGTCTAGGTAAGAAACTATCACCACAATTAGCTATTTCGGGCGCTGTGGGTTATGACTCAGGTGCAGGCAATCCCATCACTTCTCTAGGACCTGTGGAGGGTAACTGGAATGTGGGCTTGGGGGCAAAATACAATTTGACACCTGAATGGGCTGTCTCAGGCGGCGTTAAATACTTGATGTTTGGTGATGCCAAAGCAAAACTACCCGATGGTAGCATTGTTGGCGATTTCCAAGACAATGATGGCTGGGTATACGGCGTACGTTTATCCTACCAAAAGAAATAAGCTAACTTTCAATAACATGGAAGCCAATCTGTTCATCAGGTTGGCTTTTTTATGTGTCTAGTTAATCAAGGTTGATACAGTAAGCCTTTCATGATTATTACATAGGTGCCGCTTCAACAACATATTGTATGGTTTAATTTGCAAGATTGGTCAGTGCTATGGTGAGATTACCAATGCTTGGTACCGTGACGCCATTTACTTTTTTTGGGTAAAGTTTGGCTTTTTGCACTTGTTGGCAAATAAACTTATCCACCTCTGGATCACCCGATGTTTGCGTAATCCTGCATTTTTCCACGCCACCTTGTGCATTGACATTGAGTTTTACTTGCAGGCTTGATAGCTGCTTTAGTGTCACAATACGGGATAAATTGGGTGGTAACTGGGTGTTAGGTCTTTTCTGCCAACTTGCCTCCGCATTGCCAAAGGTGATGGGTGTTGCTGGTTTTGGTGACGAATTAACAGCTGGGACAGCGGGGATAGCTGAAATAACTGGGCTAACGGGCCGATTTGGCGTTTTTTTTATTTGAGGAGGCATTGAATCTTCAGATGATTTAGCACGCTCATCGTGAGTTATAGGTTTTAAAGCATTATCGGTATTGGTATGGCTTTGGTTGGTAGTAGCTGATTTGATAGTAGCTGAGTTGGATTGAGTAAGAGATTGGCTAGTGTTTGAACTTATTTTGCGTTCTATTTGCGACCCTTGCTGTTGTTCATATTTGGCGTTATTTTCACGCACGTTCAGTAATGGATGGCTAAGAATATCTTGTGATTTTTTTTGGGGTTGAGTTTGGCTTCGACTTTGACTTGCTGTAGATAACGGAGTTTTAGGTTGACTGGCTTTTTTTTGGCTAGTCGAATTATCTATCGTTGGTCTGAGTTCGATTGGCTTGTGGCTACTATTTTTTGCTGGGTCATTTACCAGTTTAGCGGGTGTAGGGTTTGGTGTTGGGAACGATTTTTCCTTAATATCAGCCGCTTGTGTGTTATCGCTAGGATAAGGTTGTTTGGCAGGGTCTGCGTGATGGATAACCACAGGCTGCGGTTGTGAATGGTATGTCGAGGGGTGTTGAGGCTTCAGCTGGATAAAGCTAATTTCGAGCGGCTGTGTGGTTTGCGGTTTGATTTTTAATGGCGTTTGGTACTGAAAAAATAGATATAGCAGCAGCCCATGCAGCGCGGTAACGATGCCGACCACCACTACCCTAATATATAGTTTTGACAATTTGTTATCAGATGATGGGGTAGATAGCATAACAGGGAAATCGCTTGATGCACGCTTTAATGATGGGAGATGATATTGCCATCTTAATATAATTGTGCCATAAATCAAATAGTTAGTTTGCTATTTGATGTTGGGTCTATCACCGATTAATGAGTCTTTAGCGTTATTTTTTTAATTTGCTGCTACGGCTATTACCTTGACAGCGCTTTGAGCAATAAATGACATTCACCCAATCTTTTTCCCATTTTTTTCGCCAAGTAAATGGACGCTGACACACTGGGCAGATTTTGCTCGGTAAGTCAGATTTTTTAACGGTTTTATTAGAATTTTTCATTATACCTTTCTATAGATTTACTTAATCGCTGGCTATTTAAGGTGCGTACATCTATTAGCTATTATCCATTATCTAGTTTAGTTTAGTTGACTTTTTATGTGGGTCATTGCCCATGTTTGCAACGGGATAACTGGCTTTTACCGTTATGATAGCGCAATAAACCTAAAAAAATGTCTTGGGAAGCGAAGCCTTTGTTGACATAATACCCTAACGATAAATTGTTGTATTGGGGTAAAGATAATGAGCAGCACAATGAACTTGATGTGGTTTCGCCAAGATTTGCGCACCTTTGACAATACTGCTTTCGCGGCTTGCTGTGAGCATGCACAGCAAAGCCATGCTGGCGTCATAGCCGTGGTTTATTTGACACCCAAGCAATGGCAATCCCACCGCAAATCGCTGTGGCAAATTGACTTGATACTGCGGCAAATCCGCGCACTTGAGCAGAGTTTATCTCAGTTAAATATTGGTATCATCATCAGAGTGGTAGATGATTTTGCCTTGCAGGCGACGGATGTACTTGAGCTTTGCCAGCAGCTTTCTATTAGCCATTTATTTGCCAATCTGGAGTACCCGGTTAATGAAGTTGCCCGTGATCAGTATATCGCCCAGCAGGCTCAGTCGTTAGGCATAGTTACCCAATGGTTTGATGATAGTCAAGTGGTTGCCCCTCAGCGTATCGTCACGGACAAAGGTATGCCGTACAAAGTCTTTACCCCTTTTTACAAGCGTTGGCTTGCAATGGTTGAAACTGGCGGCTTAACCCTATCGCCCACCCCTGCTGCCATGGCTATAAACACCACACAACTTGCTAAAGACAGCCGCAATACCAATACCAATCACCATATAACGATTGATGCATTTTATCGTGCTTATCTTACCCCCACCGCTGCGCTTGATAAACAGCTCACTCACGTGGGTGAGTTAGCACAATTGTTATACCCTGCCGGTGAAGCGGCTGCCCAATCACGACTGGATGATTTTTTAAAAAAACATATCGCTGATTACAATACCGCCAGAGACGTGCCCGCTTTGAATAATCACTTGGGTGCTACCAGTCGTTTATCGCCCTATTTGGCCATCGGTATGCTATCGCCCAGATTATGCTATCTCAAAGCTAGACAAAAGCTGAACAGTCTACAAGGACTGGCAAGCGAGAAAGACATCATGCGCTGGATTAGCGAACTGGCTTGGCGCGATTTTTATTATGATGTTATGGTTAACCGTGCAGATATCGTTAAAGGCAATGCGTTTTCGACCCCACTCGATGAATCTGTGGCTTGGCGTTATGACCTAGCTGACTTTGAAAGTTGGTATCAAGGCAAGACCGGTGTGCCGCTGGTGGATGCAGCAATGCGCTGTCTCAATAGCACAGGTTTTATGCACAATCGGCTGCGTATGGTGGTGGCGATGTATCTGAGCAAAAACCTATTAATTGATTGGCGTTGGGGTGAGGCGTATTTTATGCAGCATTTGGTAGATGGTGATTTTGCCAGTAATAATGGTGGATGGCAATGGTCAGCTTCTGTCGGTACCGATGCTCAGCCTTATTTTCGGGTGATGAATCCATTTAGTCAGGCGGCAACGCATGACCCTGATGCCAGCTATATTCAACACTGGTTACCCGAGCTTGCAACAGTGCCAGCTAACATTATCAACGATGAGCAAAAATTGCAAACCTACCTAACACAAAATCCTCACATCGCCTATCCAAAGCTTAACACCCCAACAAAAGCCTCACGGGCAATGGCGATTGATGCGTTTAAAAAACAAGTTGAGTAAACGATAGCGTTAGTATTAATCAATTGATCACATCAAAGGGTTAAAAGCACACTATTTAAACGCTTGCTAAAACCTGTGTTGTGTAATTGCTGATATAAATTATGACTAAATATACTGCCCACTTAACCTAGGGTCATAAAAAAACCACGTTAAATTGTTAACGTGGTTTTCTTAAAGCCTCAATGACTAATCGGGTAACGCATAGGCAACCATGTAATCACCCATCTTGGTGCCAAACGAGCCATGCCCGCCTGCCATGATGACCACATACTGTTTGCCATTAATCTCATAGGTCATTGGCGTGGCTTGTCCACCAGCCGGCAAACGTGCTTCCCAGAGTTTATCGCCGTTGCTGACATTAAAGGCACGGATATAATTATCTTGGGTCGCCGCGACAAACATCACATTTCCCGCTGTCGAAATCGAACCACCCAGTCCGGGTACACCGATTTTTAATGGCGGTAACTGCATCAGTTTTGGTAAGCTATCACGGATAGTACCGATACGTTTTTTCCATACGATTTGATGCGTGGTCAAGTCCACCCCTGCCACATAGCCCCAGCCAGGTTGTTTACAAGGTAATCCGACAGGTGATAAGAAAGGTTTGATTTCAACACCATAAGGCGCGCCGTACATAGGCTGGATGCCTTGTTCAGTGCCTGCACCTTTTTCTTTTTGTGGACGGTTAGGATCTTGTGGAATCAAAGTACTAACGAAAGGTAACGCTAAAGGATTCATCACCGCGACTTGGCGATCGGGATTGACTGAAATACCGCCCCATTCAAATACCCCTAAATTGCCTGGGAAAACCAAGGTACCGTTTTCTGACGGTGGCGTATAGATACCCTCATAATTGAGTGATTTAAAATACGCACGGCAATATAGCTGGTCAAACATGGTCGCGCCCCACATATCTTTATCCTGCAGCGGATTTGGTGGCGCAAGGTTTAACTCAGAAAATGGCTGAGTGGCAGCGTATTTTTCACCTTTGGTTTGGTTACCGCGTTTGACCGTTTGCGGCACGGCGCGTTCTGTCACCGGTACTACAGGTTTACCCGTACGGCGGTCAAGGACAAACACATTGCCCGTTTTGGTGGTGACATAGACTACAGGCGTGGTTTTGCCCGTTTGGTCGGTCAATTCTGCAATGGTTGGCTGCGAGGGTACATCCATATCCCACAAGTCGTGATGCGTGGTCTGGAAGCTCCACAGCACTTTACCTGTGGTGCCATTGAGCGCAACAACCGAGTTGGCAAAACGCTCTTGTAGTCGGTCACGATTACCGCCCCAAATATCTGGCGTACCAACACCAACAGGCACATATACGACGTCGGCTTGGCTATCATACGCAAGCGGTGCCCATGCATTTGGCGAGTTGTGTACAAATTTTTGCCCAGGTGCTGGAATGGCGTTGGGGTTTTCAGCGCCTGTGTCAAACACCCACATTAATTTACCGGTATTAACATCATAGCCACGGATAACACCCGAAGGCTCTTTGGTAGAGAGGTTATCAGTCACAGACCCACCGATGACAATCGTCGTACCTGTCACTACAGGCGGTGACGTTGGGTTGTAGCCACCGGGATATGGGTATGGCATATCTTGTTGCAGATTGACTTCACCATTGGTACCAAAATCGCTACAACGTTGACCCGTATCGGCATTAACGGCGACTAAGCGACCATCATTGACCGGTAAAATAATTTTACGCGGGCAAAGCGCCGATTTGGTTTGGCGCGCTTGCAAACTGGCAGCATTTTTACTGACATTGGCGTCATCGTGATACGATACCCCACGGCAAGTCAAATGTTGGAAGGTTTTGTCTGATTTGAGTTTCGGATCAAAGCGCCATTTTTGTTTACCTGTGGCAGGGTCAAGCGCAATCAAAAACTGATGCGCGGTACAAAAATATAAGGTATTGTTGACTTTAAGCGGGGTGACTTCGTTGGTGGTTTCCCCAGAATCATTGGCGGTTTTAAAGTCGCCAGTACGAAACGTCCACGCTTCTTTAAGATTTTTGACATTGCTATCGTTAATTTGGGTCAAAGGTGAATAGCGCGTACCTTCAGGCGTACGCCCATAATCGGTCCAATCGCCAGGAGCAATGCCTGCCAGTGGTTTTGGCGTAGGCTGCGCACGGGTGATGGTACCATTGATTTCTTGGGGGTCATGAAAAGCGGCATAACCCATCAACGCAAAAATTGATAAAATGACTAAACCCAAGCCATGTCGAACCGGGTTTAGCCAGGTATGATCAAATAACGTTGATTGAGGCGTTGATGATGGAGTCGTCTGTTTAATTGGCTGATAAGATTTAACATAGCGGGTGATGTGTGGCAACCATAGCCAAATCCCCATAAAGGTTAAAATATCCAGTCTAGGTGCAAGTGCCCAAAAATCGCTGCCCACTTCCCATAGCGACCATACCGCTGTCACCACCAATAGGGCAGCAAACAGCCACAGCGCCAATGCGGCGCGTTTTTTAAGTAACACCGCCGTGACTAATATCCAAAGACCGGCTACCAAGTAGTACCACGAGCCGCCCAAACTAATGAGATAAATCCCGCCAAACAATAATACAAAGCCTATGATGGCAAAAATCGCCATCGTGATATAAGGTGGTTTTACCGTACTGATTGCTGACGAGGGTATATTTTGATGATTGCTTATTGTCATATCACCCTCCTTATTTTCCCGTGATTATAGAGCGGGCTATTCACCCTTTAATGCTACAGACTTGTAGCGTAATGTTGGTAATTGGTAAGTTAACCTTTCTGATGAATAATTACTTGTTTTATACCTACAAAATTTATTACTTTGTTGCACAAATTATTTTTTAACTATCAACTTTTATTGAATGTGCAAAACTTCTAAAACAATTAATCTTCGTCAACCTCAAAAAATAGCCAGTAGCGCTAGCTTCACTGAATCTATGTTAGGGAATTTTGACATCGCTAATACCAAATCTCAGTGCTGCCAATAAAAAACGGTTAGACACTCTCTAGCCATTTTTTATTCAAGGGAAAATATAAAATGAATAAAATTCATCATTTTTAAATTTTAATTCGTTTTTATTCATCTTAATTTTAGCGTATAACTGTCTTTGTACTTTTAGCCGTGACGATTTTTAGTAATCGTAGGGGGCTAAAAGAAAATTTTTTTGCGCGACTATTACGGAGACTATAGACATGACTTTACCGATTGATTGTCATATCAAAACCATTGCATTTGATGAAAATTACCAACCTGCCAAAGATACTAGGCTGACTACCAACTTTGCCAATCTGGCACGGGGCGAACACCGCCAGCAAAACTTACGCAATACCCTGCAAATGATTAACCATCGATTTAATGATTTGGCACATTGGGACAATGTGACTGGCGACCGCTATCAGGTCGAGCTTGAGATTGTATCTGCCAATCTTGAGATAGCGGGTACGGGAGACAGCTTTCCGGCTATTGAGATTTTAAAAACCGTTATCTTTGACACCCAGACCCAGCAGCGAATCGATGGCATTGTGGGTAACAGTTTTTCTTCCTATGTGCGCGATTATGACTTTAGTGTATGGCTGTTGGCGCATAACAAAAACCAGCCATCGTTTAGCGTGCCCGAGCGGTTTGGGGATTTGCATGGTAAGTTGTTTGATTATGTGCTGAACTCGCCTGCCTATCGTGAGCAATTTAACAAACCACCGGTGATTTGTCTCAGTGTCTCGACCACCAAGACTTATACCCAAACCGCCAATTGTCATCCGATTTTGGGCACTGAATATGTACAAGACGCGTATTCGCTAACGGATGAGTACTTTAGCAAAATGGGGTTATCGGTGCGTTATTTTATGCCGCCAAAATCAGTAGCACCTTTTGCATTTTATTTTAAAGGTGATTTGCTCAACGACTACACCAACCTTGAGCTTATCAGCACGATTAGCACGATGGAAACGTTCCAAAAAATTTATCGTCCTGAGATTTATAACGCCAATAGCGTGGCAGGTCAAAGCTATCGGCCCAGTTTAAATCATGAGGATTATTCACTGACCAAAATCGAGTATGACCGTGAAGAACGTAGCCAGCTGGCGATTCAACAAGGTCAATACACAGAAACCCACTTTATCAAACCCTATCAAACCTTATTACAAAACTGGTTAAATTCCCAAGTAGCTTAACCCAACTAGCTTAATAAGTCGCTTAAGCAGTTTTGCTGACACCAAACAATTAAAGAGAAAACAATGACGACACTTTTTCCAACATCAACGGCAGGTAGCCTGCCTAAACCAAGCTGGCTTGCTGAACCTGAACAACTTTGGTCACCTTGGAAGCTGACAGACAGCGCCCTTGTCCAAGGCAAACAAGACGCGTTATTGGTATCATTGCAGCAGCAACTAGCGGCAGGCATTGATATTGTCAGTGATGGCGAGCAAACCCGCCAACATTTTGTCACCACCTTTATTGAGCATCTAGAGGGGGTTGATTTTGCCAATCGCGCTACGGTAAAAATTCGCAATCGCTATGAAGCCAGTGTGCCGACTGTGGTGGGTGCGGTGTCGCGCCCGCAATCGGTATTTGCTGAGGACGCCAAGTTTTTGCGTCAGCACACAGACAAACCTATCAAATGGGCGCTACCTGGACCCATGACCATGATTGATACCCTCAGTGACCAATACTACGGCAGCCGAGAAAAGCTGGCTTGGGAATTTGCCAAACTACTGAACCAAGAAGCCAAAGAACTGGCGGCGGCAGGGGTTGATATTATTCAATTTGATGAGCCTGCCTTTAATGTATTTTTTGATGAAGTTAATGATTGGGGCATTGCGGCACTCGAACGTGCTATCGAAGGGTTGAAATGTGACACCGCCGTCCATATCTGTTATGGTTATGGTATCAAAGCCAATACCGATTGGAAACAAACCTTGGGCAGTGAATGGCGACAGTATGAAGCCATCTTCCCAAAACTACAACAATCGGCGATTGATATGGTGTCGCTAGAATGTCACAATTCGCGCGTACCGATGGAACTTATCGAATTGATTCGTGGCAAAAAAGTGATGGTGGGCGCGATTGATGTGGCGACGCATCAGATAGAAACGCCTGAGCAAGTGGCAGAAACGCTGCATAAAGCCTTGCAGTTTGTGGATGCTGAAAATTTGTACCCTTGTACTAATTGCGGGATGGCACCGCTCCCCCGTCATGTGGCACAAGGTAAGTTGTCTGCCTTAGCACAAGGCGCCAAGCTCGTCCGAAATGACTATTTAGCCACACATCAATTGGACGACCTAATCATTTAAAAAGTACTTTGGAAAGAAACAATGGTTGACGTTACTGATTTTAAAAATGCCATGTCGATGTTATCGGCTGCGGTCAATGTGGTCACTACCGATGGCCCTGCGGGTCGTCATGGCTTTACTGCATCGGCGGTGTGCAGTGTAACCGATAACCCACCGACCTTGCTTGTATGTATGAATACCGCCTCACGCTCGTATGAATATTTCGTGCAAAACAAGGTATTGGCGGTGAATGTGCTGGCTGACCATCATGCAGAATTATCCGAGGTTTTTGCCTCAAAACTCGAAGCACAGGCGCGCTTTGAACATGGCACATGGCATACCTTGATGACCCAATCACCGATTTTGGACAATGCCTTGGTGAGCTTTGATTGCCAAATCGAGCAAATCCAAGAAGTCGGCACACACGGGATTTTTATTTGTCGTATCGAAGCCATACAACAAGGCAAAGACCAGACAGGCTTGGTGTATTTTAACCGTGAATACCATGCCGTCAATAAAATTAAAGTCGATACGCCCAGCCAACCATAATGCCAAGCACCGAGTCAGATTTTCTACAATCCAAGCGATTTAATGCTAAAGTAGTCACTCTTATCAATAGTTAGATAATTTAGGATGAGTGATGGCGATTATTAAGTCTTTGTTGGACACGGATTTATACAAATTTACCATGCTACAAGTGGTACTACACAAGTTTCCACAGACGCATAGCGTCTATGCGTTTCGCTGTCGCAACCTTGAAGACACCGCCTATCCCCTATCAACGCTACTCGATGAAATTAATGCCGAGCTCGATGCGCTTTGTGAACTGCGTTTTACAGCCGATGAGCTACAATACCTTCGTGGTCTGCGCTTTATCAAAAGTGACTTTGTTGATTATCTTGAATTATTTCAACTCAAACGGCGTTTTATCAAAGCGACCATTGATGCTGAAGGTCGGTTAGACATTCGCATTGAAGGATCGATGATTCAAGCAATGATGTTTGAAATCTATGTGTTGGCGATTGTCAATGATATGGGGCAAACACCGCTCAACATCGTCCTAAAACTGGTTGAATGTAACGGGCAATCGGTTGCCAAAATATCCGACAGCCCGGGCAAAACCATGACTGACAACGATACCTTCTTGGCATATCTACGCCAAGTATTTGATATCGCTGAGTAAAAATCCTAAAGCGCTAATTGTAAAAACCAATAAGCTGAACCATCGCGTTCAATCTCACGCCCACTCATGGCAATGTATGCCATGAATTTGGACAATTTAACTATTATTGCACATCAATACACCAATATTTGGTAGTAACATAGTCTTCAATCCCATATTTTGAACCTTCACGCCCAAAGCCTGATTGTTTGACACCTCCAAACGGTGCGACCTCCGTGGATAACAGCCCGGTGTTTTGGGCGACCATACCGTATTCAAGCCCCTCACAGACCTTCCAAGAGCGAGCTAGACTTTGGGTATAAAAATACGCCGCTAGTCCATAAATCGTGTTGTTGGCATGGGCAATCACTTCGTCATCGCTATCAAACACAAACACGGGCGCAATCGGACCAAAAATCTCTTGAGTAGCGATGTCCATGTCATCGGTAATTCCCGTGATAATGGTTGGTTCAAAGCTTAAATCTGACGCGCTGTGTTTCTTTCCACCGGTTACCACGGTCGCGCCTTTGTTGACCGCATCTTCAAGTAACTGCTCGACTTTGTCTAGTGCACCTTGATTGATGAGCGGACCGATATTCACCCCCTCTGTCATACCATTACCGACTTTTAGTGCTTCGACTTTTTGTTTAAAGATGGCTAAAAATTTGTCTTTAATACTTGCTTGCACATACACGCGATTGGCACAGACGCAGGTTTGTCCCGCGTTACGGTATTTGGATGCAATAAGCCCACTTGCCGCTTTTTCTAAGTCGGCATCATCAAAGACGATAAAGGGCGCGTTGCCCCCTAGTTCCATTGAGAGTTTTTTGACGGTGGATGCGCATTGTGACATTAAAATACGACCAACTTCCGTAGAGCCAGTGAACGACAATTTATGGATACGCTCATCTTGGGTGAGCACTTCGCCAATGACGGATGACTTGCCAGTGACGATTTGTAGCAAGCCTGCAGGTAAGCCTGCACGTACCGCCAGTTCCCCTAGCGCCAGTGCGGTCAAGGGTGTTTCTGCGGCAGGTTTGACAATTATGCTGCAGCCAGCGGCTAAGGCAGGGGCAACTTTGCGGGTAATCATGGCGGCTGGGAAATTCCAAGGGGTAATCGCTGCGCATACGCCAATCGGTTGTTTTAACACCACGTAGCGTAGGTCTTTGTTGGTGCTAGGGATGATATCGCCATAGATACGTTTGCCTTCTTCGGCAAACCAGCGGATAAAGCTATTGGCATAGCTGATTTCACCGCGCGATTCGGTCATTGGCTTGCCTTGCTCAGCGGTCATGATGGTCGCCAAATCTTCTTTATTTTGGTCGATTAAATCTGCCCAGTTGTTTAAAATAGCTGCGCGCTCGTTGGCGGTTTTTTGTGCCCAGTCTATTTGCGCTTTGTGGGCGATGGCGACGGCGTCGATGACTTGGGATTTTTCTAGGCTGGGTATGGTGGCAATCACTTGGTTGTCAAATGGATTGGTGACATCAATGGTAGTACGATCCACCGCATCTACCCATTGGTTGTCAATGAGGGATTGGGTTTTGAGTAAGGTTGGGTCTTTGAGTGGTAGCATTAGGAAGTCCTGTTCGTTATGTTGTTATGAGGATAGTGAGAACTTTTTTATAATAAGCGGGTCAATGCCGTTTATTATAAGCGGATAGCTGCTGTGTGAAATAGCGTCATTATGTTGCAGCAGCTGTTTATGCAGTAAAAATTGCAGCGAAGATTGGATAGCAAATGGCATAAATAATTGCATAAAAATACAAACCGAGTCGGTTAACTCAACTCGGTTTTAATTCTCTTATCGCATTGCATTTGAGGCTACTGGCTTGGCTGTGGTATGCATTGAATTGCGTTAGTCGCTAAAGTTTTCTAGCTTTAAAGTTTTCTTTAAAATTTTTATTGGAAATTTTTCTCACTGCGCTGTTGGCAAATGCCGCTGCATAAAATCATTGACCTTATTAAAGGTGGGATAAAAAGACTGTAACGGTGTTGCCAGTCCAATGACGATGCCTGCATGAGTGGCAGGAACTTGTACCCGTTCCACGTTGCCGCCTGCTTGGGTGAGCGCTTTTTGTAGGCTATCAGCATTTTGTGGGTAGACAAGCGTGTCTTTACTACCTGTGACCAACAAATGCGGGGGTACATCTTGGCGGATATGATACACAGGCATCACTTGCTGGCGGGTGCTATCAGCTGGAAAGGCGACTTTGGTAGTACCGCTACGAAAATCGTAATCATACGGACCTGCTAGTCCAATCACGCCTAATATTGCCTTGTTGGGAATGCCGGTGGTTTTCCAAAAGCGGCTATCATCCACCGCAGATACCACATTAAACGCCCCTGCAGAATGCCCCATGACAAACAGCTGATTAGGATTGCCGCCATATTGAGCGATATTGCGATACACCCAACCCATGGCGCTGGCTGTATCGAGCACATAATCTGGGAATACGTTTGCAGGGGCTAAGCGATAATCCACCACCACTGTGGTGTAGCCCGACTTGGCAAACTGTTTACCAACAAAGCCATAGGTTTGGCGTTTGCCATGTTGCCAGCTGCCCCCGTATACAAATATCAAAACAGGGTGACGCTGACCGTCTGCAGGGGTATAAATATCGAGTTGTTGGCGGGCATCTGTGCCATAGGCAATATTTTTAATGGTTTTAATACCATTTGATACCGTGCTAGTGCTATCAGCTTTTGCTGCGATGGGTGCGTTTTTTGTCGCCATGCTATGACAGCCTGTCAAACTTAACCCCACAAGGGCTATAACCGCAGCAGCCCCAAGTTTGTATTTATTCAAGCGGACGGTGGCGGATGACAGGTGTTTTTTAGCGTAGGTCGATGAATTCGGCATAGGTTTCTCTTTTTTAAGGGTTTCGCTTTTTTAAGGTTTTTGCTTTTTTAAATAAGTAAGTTTTTAAATCAGAACGTTAAATTTGAAATGATTAAATATTTATGTAAGAAAATGGCTTTTTGTTAAGTATAATCGCTTATAAGCGTTAATCAAATGCCCGCTGTAGTGAATTGGTAACAGCGGTAACCTTATGTTGGATATCGTTATGTGTGATGCTATTTATTATTTAACCTATACCAGTAAAATCACCTTACTAGGCGCGATTAATCCGTTTACTTTCAAAACTATCGAGCAGATTTCTAGGCAAAACAATCATACCCAACACATCACGGGCTTTTTGTTATTCAAAAATGGGCATTTTTTTCAATATTTGGAAGGGGATAAGGCATTGGTCACTCACCTGTACCAAGATTTACTTAAAGATTATCGCCATAAACAGTTAAAAATAATTACCGAGGGTCATCGGGAGCAGCCGCGGTTCAAAAAATGGGATATGTACTGTATTGACATTGATAAGGATGTGAATAATTTATCCATTAGCCGACTATTTCAAGCGTTTACCCCCACCCATTGGCAGTCATCGGAAGTAAACGAGCTAATCACAGATATGCAAACACAGCACCATAAAAATAATTAAATTTTTTACCCTAAAAAAATTTATAAACTTTAATTTATTTTTGTATGAATTAAGGGTTATACTTTAGTTTAAACAGATGATGCTAAATTAATAATAACATTAAAAAATTATTATGCTACACTCAAAGTAACATATAAAGAGTATGGCTGAGGAGTTCTACGATGATGTCTCCCCCTACTTATTACCTGACTTATACCAGTTCGCTTACTTGGTCAGCCGCTTTAAAGCCAAGCACATTTACCCAGATTTATCAAAGTGCCAGAGATAATAATCAAAAAACAGGCATCATGGGTTTTATCCTATTTAAAGATGGTCGCTTTCTGCATTTTATGGAAGGTAGTGAAATGTATATAGCGAATTTGTACCTCGCTATCACCCATGATAAACGCCACCATAAAATTCATCTTATCCATCAAGGTACGACCCGTGCTAAACGCTTTAAGCAATGCGATATGCTATGTGTGACACCTGGCATATCCCATACAACCCCAGTAATTAGCGAGCTGTTAGCAAAGTTTGAAACCTACCAATGGCAGACCGAACAGGTCGAGCAATTACTCAATGACATGGTCGCATTTTATGAGCGCGATGCGGCTGATATTGCGCCCTACCAAGTCAAAGCAGGAAGCTATATCGGCGCCATCATCAAACACCATGTCAAAAAACACCTTTTTTTCAGGCTCACCGTCATCACGGTTCCATGGTTAGTGATATTTATGTTGTTAATTGAGCTGTAAATTTTTGCCAATCTGATGGCAAAAAAGGCTAACCATCAAACGTTGCACAAACGCAAGATAGCGACGCGGTTTAAACTCAATTGTTTCGACGTCTTCATTAAGTATTTGGTAGTCGTCACTGTTGGTTTCTACCCTATCGCGTTAATCAATGTTTGCTATTAATAGTTGCTTTTTAAGAACAATAAACTGATGAAAAACATACCTAGTATCAGCAGTTGAATGATTAAATATTTTTTATTTTGCCCCATAAAGCGGTGATAAACCACCGAGAAAAAACTGCCTGTTTGGGGGGTAATGCCAAGCAAATGGTTTTTTGCCATTAGTGACATCACTTCATGTACGTGAGCTTTGTTGCAATGATAAATATCAAAGCCGTACACCATATCTGGAAGATTAAGCAGTTCAAGGGTTTGGGTTTTTTCATCCATGTTATAACAATTCATCAGCCATTGCTGATAATAGCGTTTTTCTAACTGTCCCTGGTCTAGCACCACCATCTCTTTATGTCGTCGGTCCTGCTTTATCGTGTTAAATAATTGCTCGCAGCGCGCTTTTTGACCTTCAATATACTGCAAAAATTTTCCATCCTTAAACAATAAAAACCCCGTAATATGATGGTGTTGATTGTTGGACTGGGCTTGCTCGCGAATGTCAGTGAATAGATTTTGTTCAAAAATTTGGGTCAAATTTATTTTACTGGCGTAGACATAATACTGAATTTGATGATTCATGACATTTTCCGAAAATTTATGAGGGAAGCCAGTTGCAATAAATTTTCATCGGTTAAAAAAAGCTTAATCTTATAAAACCTAAAATTGGTCTCATAAAATTAAGCTAAAATACAGCATCAAGCACAGCGCCAAACTCTCTAAAATGGACCTGAAAATAAAATGGACTGGGAACTTGCCATTTAGCATTTTTGGGTCTGCATAAAAAATGTACTACGATACTGTCAATCCGCAGTAATTTATATAAACGGCATTTTTACATAAATTT
>ERZ650306.92-NODE-92-length-45588-cov-9.393056_pt1 | contig 45588 bp, 44 predicted proteins | sample MGYA00376242_ERZ650306 | MGnify/ENA primary metagenome ERZ650306 (study PRJEB26733, sample SAMN07839244) | wastewater metagenome | biome: urban; feature: wastewater treatment plant; material: waste water | place: USA: North Carolina | collected 2016-03-31 ... | reverse complement strand
AACCGACTTCCCCCAGCCAGACTAGGGTTTCTTGTTCGAGTTGGTCTTCGGTCATCGTCAAGAGAGCGCCTTTTGGTTTGCCTTTAAACACTTAACCCTTTGATTTTTATTGATCTAGGTGGCAAGGGAATGGGAGGGCATGGTTTTGCGTTTAAGCACGTTGTTATGCCCAGAACGGCAGATACCGAGCGTAACGGGTTGAAGAGGTTTCAGTCTCATCTGGCTTGATAAACCCTGCCTCTTTCGCTGCCCCGATAACCTGCGAAGTAATTGCTGTTTTTGACTCCGGCAGACGGAAACGCTCTCGCAGACTTTGGTTCGACATCCGTTGATTGCTGACGTACTTCAAGCAGCAGTGCTGATAACAGGCGCGAACTCGATCTGTCTTGCTCATTTCTGCAAAGTCTTGGTGAGCAAACAAAATCGCCGTCGTTCGCGTGTCACCAATCCTGAAATCCGGGGCTGGCAACTGATAGACCTCGGCAGCGCTGACGACCTTATCGATCCCGCTGCCTTTTTCTTCGCAAATCCGCATTCTGCGCATCAAATTAGCCAGCCGTTCATTACGGGAGCGGTATTCATCGATAAAGCGCTCGACTCGGATGGGAGGAAGCCCCGGATTGGAAACCTCCAAACGGTCGGAATACATCTCGATCATCACCGAAGTGCCGCTGGCCAAGAAATCCTGATGAACCAAGCCATTGGCCACAAGCTCTCGAATCGCCTGACGCGGGAACATCTTCACTTCTTCTCGAACCACCTGCTCGACAAAGCGATTCTGTGGGGCCGCCGAGTGAACGAAATCGACCAAGCTCTCGAACCCAACCGCATAGCCTTTGTTTCCCAGCTTGTCCTCACGGGTATTCAGCTTGCCTACCCCGTCATAAATCACCACTCTGGGCGCTTTCCTTGCCAAGGTCGGCGGGAAGGTATCCAGACGTTTAGCGAGCAAAATGGCAGCAAGGTTGGTAATCGTCCAACCACTTGAATGATCCTCAATCAGTCGTTCCTGCTGAAGCCGCGCCAACACACCATCCCGACTCGTCGGGTAGGGAAGACTCATCAGTTCAAAAAAAGATTGGGTGTCGAGCAGAGCGACGATTTCGTCCGCCGTGGCATTTTCTTTGGCTGGCTGCTCAAACCAGTCAGCCTGCCCCTCGGCAAAGATGCGCTTTAGAAAATCTGGCGTCATGGTGACCAACTCCTCACCAGAGCGCATCCAATAGGCACCTTCCAGCGCCAAAGGCATCCCTACTGGGCGCGAAGGCACATCAAAGACCAACACCCGACCATCGGGATGATCAAATTCAACGATTTCCACTCGAATCCGTAGTGCTTCCAGAATCTTGCTTTTGATCTCACCTGTATTCTGAAAGGCTTGGGAGCCAACGACGCGCCGGGGCATCTTGTCGCTAACGCCAAGAACCAAATAGCCGCCCTGCTCGTTTGCCAGCGCCGCACAGTAACGAAGCAATTTAGTCGTGTCGTACTGCTGCTTGGCTTCCTTGAATTCAAGATGCTCCCCCTCCGGGGTTCCCGCGAGCCAACGCTCCAAGGTTTCAAGAGAAATCATGCCCTCGCACTCCAAGCTAATGACGCGTATAAAGAATGACGTTTTCTATACACATTTGTTTGAACGTGTATAGAAAACTGTGGATTTTCCACATTGCCCGAATGCTGGCAAACGGCCACCAAAAAATCTGGGGTATTGCCACCCAGCGGGACAGGACGAGTGGCAATGCTCATACCACTATTTCCTGAACGCCATCACCCGCTTCGGGCATCGGTTCTTTCGGCAGGAACTCATCTCTTGGACGTAAAAAATCAACATCCCATTCTTTTAAAGTCTCGAACACCTTGTCGTCGTATGGGTATGGGTTGTCAATATCACCACCTAAAAATAACTGATACAGCAGTATCCAGTAGCGATCCAGTTCGTACAGGTCTGTTTTATCTAGCGAAAAGTCTACAACCAAACCTCGATGGGCATCACTTGCCCACCAAAGTGCCAGCATAGCCATTGCGTCCCGGCTCGCCACAATTGCGTTGGCAGTTTCGTATGAAACTTGCGCTCCTAGCCGACCGAGATGAAACAGACTCCAGCACATTCCATCTGAACGCTGTAACCGAGCATTTTCTTGAGCGATGCGATTCAATTTGGCACTCGACTCATACCTGTCAAGCATACAGTCGCCGAAATTGATATATCCCGCCTCAATCAAACGAGTCAGCACAGGCAGTAATTCTGGGCGATGGAAGGCAAGCGTAAGGAGGTAGTTCAGTGCGCCAATATTGCCCATAAAATCCAACTTCGCATTTGCAACAATATTTGCTGCAAATTTCAGAACACTCCCCTCGGGATGGCGCTCTGCAAGGGCGACGGCGTAATCCAAATAGCGAAATACCTCAAAGGCAGACCATTCACTGTCCTTAGGTACCTGCCGCCCCAACTCCACCACCCAGCTATCCGTTACTGGTTGCGGCAGTCTGGCAAACTCGGTTTTTTTGATGTTCAACTGAAGTTTGAATTTCGCTGCCTCGCGCTCGACAGCTCGAACAAAGTCCTGCGCACGTTCTTCAGTTTCACAGTGGCAGCAGTAATCGTCGATATAACGAACAAATCGAAAATTCTGTTTTAGCAGCTCTTCATCAACTCGCCCAAGGATGGCTTCGGCAATGATGCTTGAGGTGGCTGGGCCAATAGCCACACCTTGGGTTTCGTCTCTTTTACACGACCGTAGATGTTTATCTATTTGATTGAACCACTCACCGGCGTGAGAACGTCCCCTCTTTGCTTTAGCTTCCTCAAAACCGACCAAGGCCCAAGGCACTGCATGTGAGTAGATGCTTGGGAAGCAGTTGGCTATATCAGTCGTTACCCGATAACGCATGCCGAATGCGCCATTAAGCTGCTTATTGGCTTTCTCAACCGAGTCGCCGTAACCATTCATGACGATCACCCGACCATCGGTATAAGTCTGTGGCTTGATTTGGCTGGACGGGCTATTAACGATGTACTCGAACTGCTCCCAGTTATCATGCAACGCCAGACACAAGTTGGCATAAGGCAGAGGGTGAGGAACTGATAACAATCGGCTCACGCTGTTGAAACGGGTCAGCTTGTATTCGACTTGGTCGTATCCAGAAAAAGCCCCTTTCCGGTAGCTGATCTTTACTAGCTCACGGGCAACATCTGGCGTAAAACGCTCCGTGTTGAAAAATGGAGGTAGCTCTTCCTTGGCACGGCGGGCTGTTGGTAAGTAGTTGTGGCACAACAACGCCTTGAGCAGAAAGTCCTTTTCGACCATTACGCGGTCACCCCTTCAATTTCCGCCTCGGCCTCCGGCAACCGTAACTGCCCGGAAATCAGACGAGGCAGCAGAGTGTCGCGGAGGGTAGCGAGGGTTTTGGCTTGCAGCGCGTTGTTGATTAGCCGCTCCAATAACGGCTCAAAGACATCGCAGGCAGAAGCCATCACTGCTTCACTCGGCACGACAACTTTGGCCTCTGTGAGGTGCTTTCGCTGAATATGTCCCATCGTTGTAGCTTTGCTCGCGGCTATCTGCTGAAAATGCGGTAGGTGCTGCCGAGTCCAGAAGAAATAAAACCACTTGGGAAAATCAGCCGATGAAACCTTGAACAGGTGCTGATTCAGAGCGCCTGCACCACCGCACCAAATTTCGACCTCAAGGCTTCCCGACCACGAAAACAAGACGTCGCCGTTCTGGACGGTGTATTCCTGTTTGATGTTGGGGCTAGCCCGATCAGATCCCGCCGTGTCGCCTTTGCGAAGCTGGGCAATTTTGATGACTGGCAACCAATCATCTTCGTTCTCCGGCGGAAATTTCTGAAGCGCCAAGCCGTTGAGAAAGTTGGCGATAGCGTCCAACGAAGCCACCCGCCACCCCTTCGGCACCAAACCCAGTTCCGATTCCTCGAAGCTATTGGGAAAGAGCGCGGCTGTGGCTTGGTCCATGCATTCCGTGGTGCGGCCATCCTGCTTGGCGCGGACGGGGTCGAAATCGACAAACCACGACTTGAACAGCGCCTGCGCAATGGCTTCGAGCGTGGCGTTGGTTTCGCGCAGCAGGGCGATGCGGTCGTCGAGGGCAGTCAATACGCGGGAGGCCGCTCTGCGTTCATTGGGAGGTGGAGGCGCGAATTCATAAGCCGCTATTGACTGCCAAGAAACACGCTGACGACCTGATGTGCCTTCCATGCGAGCAATGGCGTATTTCCGGAAAGAGGGATCACGGCACAGGTAGTAGATGAAGTTGTTGTCTGCTGGGTCATTGCCACAAAGAACGATGAATTCAGTAGATCCTTCGGCAACAGAGTTGCCCTCCAAGCAACAAACTTGGGCTGTTTTCCCGTTTTCAAGGCAAGGAGTGATTCGTGCAAGCAGTGTGTCGCCGTTCTGAAAGTGTGCGCCTGACCCCTTGGCTTCCCGTGACACCACATCTGCCATGCCGATGTCGCGTGAACGTTGAGGCAGCGCGGCCATCTCCACGAATGGAACGGTGCTTCCTTTCTGAACCTTGCGCGTAGGGTTTATTTGGGCAAGCTGATCAAGTCGCATTGTCTTCCACTCAGCACTCATACCCCAGCCCCCCTTCGGCACCACCACCTTATCCCGCTCAATAATCTGGCGAAAACTTTCGCTCGTGGTCGCCCAATCCACCACATCCACCTTGTAGGGCAAATCAGAATCCTCGAAGGCTTCTTCAAGCAGACCCAAGGTGCGAAAACTGAGCGGCGTTTTTCCCAGAATGCACAGATCGAGGTCGGAATACTCCTTGGCTAGCCATTTGGCGCGGGAGCCAAAGGCCCAGACCTCACGTTCGGGAACACATTTTTGCAGGATGTCCTGAACGATTTTCAGGTGATCGGGGCGAATATCAAGCAACATGGGCAGGTAACTTTTGCAGCAAGTCGCGTGCATTGCTCAAGAAAAGACCAATCTGGGCAAAAACCTGTTGGGCAATGGCTGAATCGTAGGTATGCGAACTCCGGTCACGCGCTGCCAAGAACCCAAACCACGCTTCAGCATCGGCAATCATGCCCAGCTTGGCCGCTTCGCGTATCCATCCCTTTTTGGCGCTGGCTTCGTCCATTGCGTATTTCTCTTTCAACACCCGTATGACCAATTGTCGAGTCAAGTCCATAGCGACTTCAAAACGCTGAATCGCGCCATCACGAACACTCAACAACAATCGGGACTGTGTTTCCTCGGCATAGCGGTAATCATCCAGCGCATCATCGACGGCTTGCGCTGCCAGATGCAGTGCTTCCAGACTGATTTCAGACATGACTAAGCCCTTTCATTTTCTTTTTGCAGGAATACGACGTACTCCTCATTCACATCAATAGCCAGTAGCTGTCCTGCGCGAAGCGCGAGTAAATGCGCTTCGGTCAATTTGACATGCTGCGCTGCCCAGCGTTTGCCAAAAGGCTGGCCTGTTTCCTCGACATCGCAAACGGCATCGACAATAGCAATAACCGGCTGGTTTTCTTCAAAACTCATACCCCACCCCTCCCCTCTTGCGCCGAATCATCTCCCACCACATCCAGCCCCAACTCCCGCTCAATCGCCTCAATGCTGGGCAGTTTGCCGCGCAGTGCTTCGGGCAGGGTGTGCGACAGCGTGTAAGTCGCCAGCCCCATCGGTTTCTGAATATCGCTCAGCGCATATTCAGCCACCAGCCGGTCTTTGCTTTTGCACAGCAGCAGGCCGATGCTGGGCTGGTCGCCTTCGCTGCGCAACTGCTCGTCCACGGCCTTCAGGTAAAAATTGAGCTTGCCCGCAAACTCTGGTTCAAAGTCCACGGTTTTCAGCTCCACCACCACGTAGCAATGCAAGCGCGTGTGATAGAACAACATGTCCAGAAAGAAGTCGCGCTCGCCCACTTGCAGCGGCACTTGGCGGCCAATGTAGGCAAAGCCCGCGCCCAGTTCCAGCAAAAACTGCGTGATGTGGGCTACCAAATTCGTTTCCAATTCGCGCTCGGTGTGCTCTTTGCTCAGCGAAAAAAAGTCAAACTTGTACGGGTCTTTGAGCATCTGTTTGGCGAGGTCAGACTGTGCGGCGGGCAGCGTCTGCGCGAAGTTGGTGATGGCCTTGCCTTCGCGTTGCCACAAGCCGCTTTCAATTTGATGCACCAGCACGCTGCGGCTCCAGCCAAAGGTTTGCGTGGCTTGGGCGTAATACAGGGCTTCGTCGTGCTGCTTGCACTTGGCCAAAATGGCTAGGTTGTGGCCCCAAGGAATCGACAGTATTTGCGAAACAGGCGATTGCGCCAATTGGGCAACAGCCTGTTGCCCAATTGCAGTTGATCGCCAAAACTCATGCCACTGCCTGATGTATTTGAGGTTGCGAACTGAAAACCCCTTCATATCCGGGAACTCGCTCATCAGGTCGGCGCTGAGTTGCTTCATGAAGCCATCGCCCCACGCAAACTGCGTTTGCTTGACGACGATGTCCGCCCCCAAGTCCCAATAGAACTGGAGCATGGCGGAATTGACCGCCACCGCTGCCTTTAGCTGAACTTGCCGGAAACGGGTTTTCAGCTCGCCCAGCCATTGGCGGTAGTCGGCTTGGCTTTGAATCAGTTCAGAACTCATAACCCAGCCCTCCCAGCTTGCCCCGAATCAGCGCGTCCAGTTCCGCGCCCCGCGCCATCTGCTCGCCGAGCTTTTCCGTGAGCTGCTGCATTTTGGTGGCGAAGTCCTCGTCGTTGTCCTCGACTTCTTCCGCGCCGACGTAGCGGCCCGGGGTCAGCACATGGCCGTGCTGGGCGATTTCAGCGAGTGGCACGCTGCGGCAGTAGCCGGGGATGTCCTGATATTCCCCGGCATCCGGCTCACCGCGCCAGACGGCGACGGTGTGGCCGATGCGCTCAATCACTTCATCGGTCAGTTCGGCCTGCACGCGGCTAATCATGCTGCCGAGCTTGCGTGCGTCGATAAACAGCACCTCGCCTTGGCGGGTGGTTTTCTGCTTGGCGAGGAACCACAGGCAGGCGGGGATTTGGGTGTTGAAGAAGAGTTGACCGGGCAAGGCGATCATCACTTCGACCACGTCGGCCTCGACCATCGTTTTGCGAATCTCGCCTTCGCTGTTCTGGCTAGAACTCATCGAGCCATTGGCCAGCACGATGCCGGCGCGGCCAGTGGGCTTGAGGTGGTGGAGCATGTGCTGCAACCACGCGTAGTTGGCGTTGCCCGCCGGGGGTTGACCATATTCCCAGCGCGGGTCGCCGGTCAGGCTGGCGTGCCACCAGTCGCTGATATTGAACGGCGGGTTGGCGAGGATGAAATCAGCACGCAAATCGGGGTGCTGGTTGTGCGTAAACGTGTCGCTCGGTTCGCGCCCCAGTTTGAAGTCAAGGCCGCGAATGGCCAGATGCATCGCCGCCAAGCACCAAGTCGTCGGGTTGGCTTCCTGCCCGTAAATCGACACGTCGCCCGATTTGCCGCCGTGCAACCTCGAAAACTCATGGGCCAGCACCAGCGTGCTGGCTCCGCCGCAACACGGGTCGTAAACCTGTCCGCGTACCGGCGCGAGCACGGACACCAGCAACCAATCAACGCTGCGCGGCGTGTAATCGTCCCCGCCGCGCTTGCCTTCGGCACTGGCGAACTGGCCGAGGAAGTACTCATACACCTGGCCCAGCACATCCCGCGCCTTGCTGGGGTCATCACCGAAGCCGATTTTGGACACCAGATCAACCAGCTCGCCGAGCTTGCCATCCGGCAATTGGGCGCGGCCGTAGCGTTTATCGAGGATGCCCTTGAGTTTTGGATTTTCGACTTCGATGACGGTCAGCGCGTCGTCGATGCGCTTGCCGATGTCCGGCTGCTTGGCTGCGGCGCGGAGAGCTTCCCAGCGGCTCGACTCCGGCACCCAGAAGACGTTGACCTCGCGGTAGTAGTCGCGGTCTTCGAGTTCGGCGGCGAGCAGTTCATCGTCGCAGTCGTGCAGAAAATAGTCGTCGGACGCATCGGCAAAGCGGCTGATCAACTCGGCGCGGCGGGCGGCGAAGGTATCCGACACGTACTTGACGAAGATCAGCCCCAGAACAAGGTGCTTGTACTCCGCTGCATCCATGTTGGCACGGAGCTTGTCGGCTGTCGCCCAGAGGGTTTTTTTGATGTCGTCGAGCATCGTTCAGGCCTGTTATTGTTCGGTCGTGAATTATGACCGTTGTATCGACAAGGTGCTAACTCAATGTGGAGGGATGACCGTCGCGCCTGTTGCCCCCAGCCAAGCCCATTCGCTGACACTCAGGTGTCAGAGCCTGTTTACGACCTGCAAGACTCGGGTGAGTCTGCGTTGAAATTCAAAAAAAAGCGGCGTTGGAACTGAATCCATACGCCGTTTTTTGTAAGTTTCAACGCAGTAGCACCGCTGTTATGCCCCTCCGTCGGAGGGGTGGTGGCTGGCAACGCCGCCAGCGCTAAACCCTAGACCCAACCCAACCCCACTGCCGCCCGCCGTGGGGCGGGAGAGGCTGGATTTCCGCCTACACGGAAATGACGGGAGGTAGATTGACGGTGCGATGCCCTACTAATGGAGACGTTGAACCCGCTATCAGACGTTGAACAAGAAGTTCATCAAGTCCCCATCGGCCACCACATACTCTTTGCCTTCCACGCGCATTTTGCCAGCTTCTTTGGCTTTGGCTTCGCCGCCGCAGGCAACAAAATCAGCATAGGCAATCACTTGGGCGCGGATAAAGCCGCGTTCAAAGTCGGTGTGAATCACGCCAGCGGCTTGGGGGGCGGTGTCGCCTTTGTGGATGGTCCACGCGCGGACTTCTTTCACCCCAGCGGTGAAGTAGGTCTGCAAGCCCAGCAGCTCGTAACCCGCCCGAATCAGGCGGTTCAAGCCTGGCTCTTGCAGCCCAATGCTTTCCAAGAACTCTTGCTTGTCGGCATCGTCAAGGTCGGCAATTTCGCTTTCGATGGCGGCGCACACGGCCACAACCGGCGCACCTTCTTCGTTGGCCAATACGGTCAGGCGGTCTAGGAAAGGGTTGTTGCTAAAGCCATCTTCGGCGACGTTGGCCACATACATGGCGGGCTTGATGGTCATCAGGCACAGCGGCTTGAGCAGGGCTTTTTCTTCGGCATCCAAATCCATATTGCGGACGGGGCTGCCGGTGTCCAAGTGGTCGCGGACTTTTTCAAGGATGGCCACCAGCCGAATCGCGTCTTTGTCGCCACTTTTGGCTTTTTTGCCGTCACGGCTAATGGCTTTTTCGACCGAGGACAAATCCGCCAAGGCCAATTCAGTGGCGATGGTAGACACGTCTTCGATAGGGTCGATGCGCCCTGCAACGTGGATGATGTTGGGGTCTTCAAAGCAGCGCACCACGTTCACGATAGCATCGGTTTCGCGGATGTTGGCCAGAAACTGGTTGCCCAAGCCCTCGCCTTTGGACGCGCCCGCCACCAAGCCCGCAATATCGACAAACTCGACAATGGCAGGCTGCACGCGCTGGGGCTTCACAATCTCAGTCAGTGCGACCAAGCGTGGGTCGGGGACTTCAACAATCCCAACGTTGGGTTCGATGGTGCAAAAAGGGTAGTTAGCTGCTTCAATCCCCGCTTTGGTCAGGGCGTTAAACAGGGTGGATTTACCAACGTTGGGCAGGCCAACAATGCCGCATTTCAAGCTCATGGGAATTCTTTCGCAAACAAGGCTGCGGTGAGGGTCACGCGCACGCCTAAGGGTTAGGGGGATTACTTGCAGGCCGTGTGCAGGGCTTTCATCGCTTCAGGAAAGCGACCGGCGAGGAGGTCAGGCAAAATGGTTTCGGCGTGGTCTAGGGCGGTGTCCATCGCGGTCTGTTCTTCTTTGCGCGGGGGCTTCAGCACAAAGGTGGCAACTTCATTTTTGTGCCCCGGATGGCCAATGCCCACCCGTAGCCGCCAGTAGTCTGGCGTGGTCAGGGCAGCGTGAATATCCCGCAGCCCATTATGCCCGCCGTGACCGCCGCCCAGTTTAAGCCGCGCCACACCTGGGGCGAGGTCTAGCTCGTCATGCGCGACCAAAATTTCGTCGGGCAAAATTTTGTAAAAGTGCGCCAACGCGCCCACCGCACGTCCGCTGAGGTTCATAAAAGTTTGGGGCAGCAAAATATGCACGTCACCGGCACGCCCATACAGCCCAAAAAACTTGCTTTCGCTGCGGAGCGGGGCAGACAGCCGCTGCGCCACCCGCTCGGCAAACCACGCGCCCGCATTGTGACGGGTGGCGGCGTACTCTGCACCAGGGTTGCCTAAGCCCACAATCAGTCGAATGGCTGCCATGATCACTCTCTGTTTAATGCGTGACTAAATACACAACGGGGAAGCAAAAAACGGCTCGCTGCGAAGGCAACGAGCCGTTTTGGTGCGACTTAATCATTCAGCGTGAGCCGAATTATTCAGCAGCAGAACCCGATGCCACAGCGACACCCAAGTTGTGACCACGAGCCAATTCAACCAGCTCTACACCTTCTGGCACAACGATGTCGGACAGGTGAACGGTTTGGCCGCCTTGGATGTTGGACAAGTCCACGACCAAGAATTGTGGCAACGCGCCTGGCAAGGCACGTACTTCGACTTCAGTGATAGGGTGGCTAATCTTGCCGCCGCCCAATTTCACTGCTGGGGAGTTTTCGCTGTTTTCAAAGTGCAAGGACACTTTGATGGAGATTTTTTCGTCAGCGTTGATGCGTTGGAAGTCAACGTGCAGCACTTGGGGCTTCCAAGGGTGCAGTTGGGTGTCACGCAGCAACACGGCTTGTGCTTTGCCATCAATTACCAAGCTCAACACGGAAGTGTGGAAAGCTTCGTCTTTTAGTGCGTAAAACAGGGTGTTGTGGTCGAGTTCGAGGGACTCGGCAGGCTGACCTGCACCGTAAACCACAGCAGGCAATTTGCCAGCGTGACGCAGGCGGCGGCTCGCACTCGTACCTTCTAGAACACGCTTAGTAGCAATCACTTCAATCGTCATGTGAAACTCCAAATAAACACGGGCTGCCGCGACCAGCACGCCCGTTAATCAGCCCACCGGCACATCCGGCAGGCAAAAACAGGTTTTTAGAGCCTGTTTAAGAACTAGCGAACGACGGGTCAGCCAAGGCGAAATGTAGAAAAAAAGCGGAATTGACACGAGGTCAATGAGCATTTTTTTCTACATTTCAACGCAGGATCACCCGAGTCTCGCAGTTCGTAAACAGGTTCTTAACGGTCAACAAACAAATAGCTGACAGACTCTTCGTTATTGATGCGGCGCAGGGTCTCGGCAATCAAGCCATCAATCGACACCACGCGAATTTTGGGAACAGCCATCGCATCGGCACGCAACGGGATGGTGTCGGTGACGACCACTTCATCCAGCACGGAGGCACTGATACGGTCAGCCGCTTGGCCCGAGAAGACAGGGTGCGTGGCATAGGCCACGACCTTGGCCGCGCCCTTTTGCTTGAGGGCTTGCGCCCCTTTGCACAGGGTGTTGGCGGTATCAATCATGTCATCGACGATAAGGCAGGTTTTGCCTTCGATGTCGCCGATGATGTTCATCACTTCGGCCACGTTGGCCTTGGGGCGGCGTTTGTCGATAATCGCCAGCTCAGCATTCAGTGCCTTGGCCATGGCACGCGCACGCACCACACCGCCAATGTCAGGACTGACCACCACGAGGTCTTCGTAGCGTTGCGCTTGGATTTCGCGCAGCAATACGGGGGTGGCGTAGATGTTATCGACGGGAATATCGAAGAAGCCTTGGATTTGGTCGGCGTGCAAATCGACGGTCAGCAGGCGGTCAATGCCTGCGGAGGTGAGCATATTGGCGACCAATTTGGCCGAAATAGGCACACGCGCCGAACGGGGGCGGCGGTCTTGGCGGGCATAGCCAAAGAAGGGGATGGCAGCGGTAATCCGACCGGCGGAAGAACGCTTCAGCGCGTCCACCATAGTCAGGACTTCCATCAGGTTGTCGTTTGTCGGCTGGCAAGTCGATTGCAGCACGAATACATCGCGGCCACGCACGTTTTCTAGCAACTCTACTGCAACCTCACCATCGCTAAACCGCCCGACATCGGCACGACCCAGCGAAATGTCGAGGTGCTTAACGACTTTTTGCGCGAGGTCTGGGTTTGCGGTGCCGGTAAACACCATCAAGCTATCGTAAGCTGCCATGCTTTCGCCACCTATAGACGTGCAAAAAGCGTGCAAGTTTGGTTGACTCACACGCTTTTTATATTTGTACATAATGAATATTCTTGGCTGGGGAGGTAGGGATCGAACCTACGAATGTCGGAATCAAAATCCGATGCCTTACCACTTGGCGACTCCCCAGTAAACCTAATGGGCAGAACCGAACAAGGGATGCGTTTGTAAGCCATTGACTACAAAACCACCATATTGATTCGAAACTGCTTGGTAAACTGTTTCGGCCTCTGCTTGCGTGCTGCACTCAAGGAAAACACACCCTCCTGAGCCGGTCATCATCGCATTGCCGTAGTGACCTAACGCCGTGATGCAACCCGCAACTTCGGGGAACATCTGGCAAACAACGCGCTGCATGTCGTTCTTGCGTAGCGTCGTTTTGAGAGAGCGCATTATTACGGAGGGAGAATTTCGTGTCAAGTCTGGGTGCGAAAAAACTTTGGCGGTGGGCACCGCAATATTGGGGTAAAGCACCACATACCACGCCTCCGGTACTTCACACACCGTCAGGTCTTCGCCGATACCTTGGGCAAAAGCAGGCCGCCCAAATACAAACACTGGCACATCGGCCCCCAGCGTCAAACCTATCGCTTGGAGGGCGGCGCGGCTGAGGTTGACTTGCCACAGCTGGTTCAAGGCCAGCAAAACCGTTGCAGCATCCGAGCTGCCCCCGCCTAAGCCCCCCCCCATCGGGATACGCTTGGTCAGCCGAATCGACACCCCCAAAGCACAGCCTGTCGCGGCTTGCAGTGCCTTGGCGGCGCGGACGGTCAAATCTGCTTCTGGCGGCACATCGGGCAGGGGGTTATCCAGCACAATCAAGCCATCCGTCCGCACGGCCAGCGAGACCGTATCGGCCAAGTCAATAAACCGGAACACGGTTTCCAAGAGGTGATAGCCATCGGCACGCTGCCCGACAATGGACAGCGTCAGATTGAGCTTGGCAGGGGCAGGGAAATCTACATAAGTCAGCATGGGTGGGTCGCAGCAAAAAATCAGGAAAAAAGGCGGGGTTTACGTGACGCTTTATCCACAGGGTGGGGTATTCAAAAATCACTCGGCAGCAGCGGGAGCAGGTACGTACTCGGCTCGCCAGCCTTGCACCACAAAGCGTACGGTTAAATCGGCACGCACCAAACTGATTTTGTGGGGACGCACGCCCAGCGGGGTGTCGCGCCAATCGGCAAAGCTTATCTGCCAACCCAGTTGCTCCCCCCCCTCGGGTCGCGCCACCCACGATGCATCAGGTGCGGGCAAGCCACTGAGCCACCACGCCAAAGGGTCGAGCGGCAAGGGGTAGCCCAAAAGCCGCGTGGTCAGGGTGTCGGCATCGGCGGCTTCTTGGCGGCCATGACCATTTTCCAGCACCACGCTGCTGGGCGAGCGGGTCAGCCGCGCCACTACCGAGCCCAAGGGGCTGACAATGTCGAGCACATCGGTCTGGTTTTCATGCTGCCAGACAAAGCCGCCGTAATGCCCTTTGCCCGCCGCATTCACCGCCAACCGGCCTTCTGCGGCAAACACGCTAGGCAATACGTTAACGCTGGCCGCAAGAGGCGGGGCGGGTTGCACCGTGGGCGGCGGCACACTGGCACAGCCCGCCACACTCAATAGCCCCGCCAGCCACAGCCCCCCCACAAAGCGATTCAGCCACATCATGGCTGCACAGCAGGCTGTAAACGGACTCGGGTACGGCGCACCAACCCTGAAGCATCACCGGCTTCAATCGCTTTGTCCCACACCACAAGGGCTTCGGCTTGCCGCCCCAAGACCCACAAAACTTCGCCAAGGTGGGCCGCGATTTCGGCATCGGGCAGCAACTGATACGCCCGCTGCAAATAGCCCAGCGCGGCATTGAACTGCCCCTGCCGGAACTCAACCCAGCCCATGCTATCCAGCAGCATGGGGTTATTGGGTTCGAGCTTGAGGGCACGGGACACCAGCCGCCGTGCTTCGGGCAACTGCCGATTGTGGTTGGCCAGCACATAGCCCAACGCGTTTAAGCCCTGCGGGGTATTGGGCTGGAGCTTCAGGCTCAGGCGCAAATCAGCAATCGCCGCCTCGGTGTCGCCAAGGTCGTCATTCAGCAAGCCGCGCTCGTACCGCCATTCTGGGGTGCTGGGGTAGGTTTTTAGCCCTTGATTCAGCAGGGCACGCGCCCGCTGTTTATTGCCCTGTTCTTTAGCCAACTGTACCTGCGCCAGCAGCAGCGGCACGCGGTTGACCTCCTTCAGCGTAGTCAGGGCAGCCAGCCGCGCCAAGCCGACCTCCAACGCGCCCCCTTTGGCTTCGAGTGCCGCCAGCCGACCTTGTGCAGGCACATACTGCGCCCCTTGCCCGACTTGGCTGTACCACGTTTGGGCTTCGTCTGGACGTTGCCGCGCCTCGGCCACCTGCCCCAAGATAAAGCGCACAAAATCGGCATCTCGGTAGCCCGCCGACAGGGCGGCTTCCAGCTCTTGCTGGGCGATGTCATAGTCTTTTAGCTCAAACGCCAATACGCCCAAGCCATACAAAATCTCAGGATGCTGGGGGGCGAGTGGCTTCAAGACAGCAAAGGCTTCGCGGGCGGCAGCGTACTGCTTCAGCATCACCAACAAACGGGGGTAGGTCAGCTTCAGCTCAAGGCTGGCGTGAGGGCGTTTGGCCAATTGGCTTTGCAAAAAGGCCAGCGCGGCTTCGGGACGGGTTTGGCGCAGCCGCTCCACCCACCACACCACCGGCACATCCCAGCGCGGCGCAAGGTTGGCTGCCGTTTCGATATAGCGTTCGGCGGCTTCTAGGTTGCCCGCTTCGGCTGCAGCAACGGCAAGCGCGAAGCGGGCTTCGGGCACGTCGGCATAGCCACTCGCCAAGCCTTGCAACATCCGATAACTGGCGGCTTTATTGGCTTGCTTGCCTGCCACCCCTGCCAGCAACAAAAACACGGAAGAGGCTTCTTGCGGGCGGGTTGCCAGCTGGGATTCCAGCAGCACCACCGCCTCGGGCATCCGCCCTGCACGGAGCAACGCCAAGGCCAATTGTTGCTCGGCATAGCGGTCGGTGGGCGCGGCTTTGCGCCAGAGTGTCAGGGCCGTAATCGCTTCGTCAGTGCGCCCAGCGGATAAGGCAAACTCGGCGGCGCGACGCGCCAAGCGCGGGTCGCCGGTCAAACGCGCCAACGAAAGCGTGGTCGGTGCCGCCGCCGCCGCCCCCCCCCGTTGTGCCGCAATTTCGCTGGCCAGCACGCCAAACAAAATTTCATTGGTCAGCACTTGGCGGGGGTAGGTATTTTCTGCCTCGGCCGCCGAGACTGTGGCCGACGGCAACAAGGCAGGAGAGGACTCTGGCGAAAACACCGAAGTCGCGCAGGCAGACAGGGAACACACCAACACGCTAGGCAGAAAAAAGCGGATTTTCATTCGGGGACTCGTAGCAGGAGGAGGGCAAAGCCTCGGAGGATGCAGGGTTGAGCGTAGAATAACATGCCCATCTTGATGTGTTCCCGCCCTATGCCAGAACTTCCAGAAGTCGAAACCACCTGCCGAGGGCTTGCCCCACTGCTCACCGGCCACACCCTGACAGGGGCAACCGTGCGCGAGCCCCGTTTACGCTGGCCGGTCGATGCGGCACTCAACAGCAAAGTGCAAGGACGCACTGTCTTGCGGGTGTATCGCCAAGCCAAATACGTCGTTTTGGTGCTGTCGGGGGAATGCTATGTGCTGATTCACTTGGGGATGTCGGGCAGTGTACGGGTGTTGCCCGCCACCACCCCCGCCGCACGGCATGACCATCTCGACCTGTGCTTTGCCGACCAAGTGCTCCGGCTGCATGACCCGCGCCGGTTTGGCGCGGTGCTGTGGGGCGAGGGCGACCCTTGCCAGCACCCTCGGCTGGTTGGCTTAGGCTGCGAGCCGCTGACCGCCGCGTTTTCTGGCGAGGGACTGTTTGCCGCCCTGCGCCGCAAAGCCGCCCCGATCAAAACCGTGCTGATGGACAATAAAGTGGTGGTGGGCGTGGGCAATATCTACGCCAACGAATCGCTGTTTTTGGCCGGCATCCAGCCCACACGCCCCGCCCACACCCTCAGCCTTGCCGACTGCTACCGCATGGTCAGCGCGGTCAAAACGATATTGACCCGCGCCATCGAAGCCGGCGGCAGCACCCTGCGCGACTTTACCAACGCCGTCGGCAAGCCCGGCTACTTTCAGCAAAGTTACACCGTGTATGGCCGCGCCGGTGCACCGTGTGCGGTCTGTGGCAGCGTGATTATCGGGGTGCGATTGGGGCAGCGGATGAGCAGCTATTGCCCTGTGTGTCAGCAGTAGCCGCAGCGTTACAACACATACCGCGCCAAATCCTCCCGCTGCGCCAGCCCCTCTAGCTTGCTGTCCACATAGTCGGCATCAATGGTCACGGCTTGGGCTTCTGCGGCAAAAGACAGCTCTTCCAGCAGCTTTTCCATCACGGTATGCAGCCGCCGTGCGCCGATGTTTTCCATTTTCTCGTTGACCCGCCATGCGATTTCCGCCAACTGCTGAATCCCGCTCTCGGCAAAGGTAATGTCTGTGCCTTCTGTGGCCAGCAAAGCTTGGTATTGGCGGGTCAGGCAGGCATCGGTGTTGGTCAAAATCGACACAAAATCTTCTACCGACAGCGGAGCCAATTCCACCCGAATCGGGAAACGCCCTTGCAGCTCCGGCACCAGGTCAGAGGGCTTGGACAGGTGAAACGCCCCCGAAGCGATAAACAAGATATGGTCGGTTTTGACCATGCCAAATTTGGTCGAAACCGTCGTGCCCTCGACCAAGGGCAGCAAATCCCGCTGCACCCCTGCCCGTGACACATCGCTGCCGCTGGTTTCGCCCCGCGCGGTTACCTTGTCAATTTCATCAATAAACACAATCCCGTTTTGCTCCACATTGCGCAGGGCATCGAGCTTGATTTCTTCCTCGTTGATGAACTTGGCGGCTTCTTCGTCGGTAATCAGCTTCAAAGCCTCGGCAATTTTCATTTTGCGCGACTTGGTGCGGCCCGTGCCCATATTGGCAAACATGCCCTGAATCTGCTGGGTCAGCTCCTCCATCCCTGGTGGGGCGAGCATCTCGACGTGGGGTGCGCTGCTAGCGACTTCAATTTCGATGTCTTTCTCGTCCAGCTTGCCTTCGCGCAGCATCTTGCGGAATTTTTGCCGCGTCTCGTTTTCCTCACGCGGAGCCGGTTCATCCACAAAACCGACGCTGCGAGCGGGGGGCAACAGCGCGTCCAGCACGCGGTCTTCGGCGGCTTGCTCGGCGCGGTGGCGGTTGTTTTGGATGGCGGCATCCCGCGCTTGCTTGACGGCGACTTCGGCAAGGTCACGGATAATGCTGTCCACGTCGCGCCCCACATAGCCAACTTCGGTGAACTTGGTCGCTTCGACTTTGATAAAAGGCGCGTCGGCCAGCTTGGCTAAACGGCGGGCAATCTCGGTTTTCCCTACCCCTGTCGGCCCTATCATCAAAATATTTTTCGGGGTAATTTCACTTTTAAGCGGCTCGGCCACTTGCTGCCGCCGCCAGCGATTCCGCAGCGCAATCGCCACCGCACGCTTGGCAGCGGCCTGACCGATGATGTGTTTATCGAGGGCTTCTACAATGGCTTGGGGGGTCATCTGAGCAGACATGGGGCTTAGTCTCCGTGTGCCACGCTGGGGGCGTTGAGCGTTTCAATCACATGATTTTGGTTGGTGTAGATGCAAATATCGCCAGCGATGGTCAGCGATTTTTTGACGATTTGCTCGGGGGACAGGTCGGTGTTTTCAAATAACGCCCGTGCCGCTGACTGGGCAAACGCCCCACCCGAACCAATTGCGGCAATCCCGTGCTCGGGTTCCAGCACATCGCCATTGCCGGTAATCACCAAAGTGCGCTCTTTGTCGGCCACGGCCAGCATGGCTTCTAGGCGGCGCAAAGCGCGGTCACTGCGCCAGTCTTTGGCCAGCTCAATCGCGGAAATCAGCAAATTGCCCTGATATTTTTGCAGCTTGGCTTCGAAGCGTTCAATCAGGGTAAACGCATCCGCTGTACCGCCTGCAAACCCTGCCAGCACGCTGTCGTTGTGCAATCGGCGGATTTTGCGGGCGGTGGACTTAATCACAATATTGCCCAGCGTCACTTGACCATCGCCGCCCAAGGCCACTTGGTTGCCGCGCCGGACCGAGAGAATCGTGGTGCCGTCGAATTGCTGCATGTGCTACCCCTCATTCAAATTAAAGCCACAAAAAAAGCTACCGGCACAAGCACCGATAGCTTTTGTTCAGATAACGCCAAACCCGCTAATTACAAGCGGGCTGGTTTGCTACCATTAAGCAGAAACGCGGGAAGCATGAAGCATGGCGTACAGCTTGTCACGCAGGGACAGACGTTGTTTCTTCAGCACTTCGAGTTCAAGGTCGGTCAGGGTGTCGATACCGTTTTCGGCACGCACAATCGCCTTGTCTACGCTTTCGTAGTCGGTAAACAGGTGGGTAAAGTGGGCATCCGACATTTTTAGGTCATGGATAGCGTCTTTGAACTCTGGGAATTCAGCGATAAGGGGGTGGTGGTCAACGTGCATAGTCATGCCTCCTGAGTTGGGTTATCAATTATTTGTAGGGACAGCTTCATCCTAATAACACACTCTACACCGCTTATTGACCTGCATCAAACGCCTACCTCGCAACAAGTCTCCCGCCGCAGGGAAAAATGCCCTTTTTTGGCGCACAACGCCGTTAAAAAATATCGTAGCATCGCGCCGTCACCCTTCAGTTTGCCCACAGTTTTAACTTTCAAAGAAAAAAGGAAGACGCAGCATGTCAGGACACGGTTTTCACGTTCACGGCCCCCACGACCACGCGGTTGAACATGCCGCCCACGGCAACGACCACGGCGACGAGGGTTTTTCCTCACGCATTGCCGTGGTTACGGCGGTGCTCTCTACGGTTGGGGCGTTGTTTGGCTATATGGCTGGTGCGACCCAAAACGAAGCCATGCTGCACAAAAACAGCGCGGCCATCCAAAAAACCGAAGCCTCCAACCACTGGAATTACTACCAAGCCAAAAGCAATAAGCAAAATCTGGCCGAACTGGCCGCCGCGCTGAATGCCGACGCAAACAAGACCCGCTACGAGCAAGAAGTCACCCGCTACAAAACCGAAAAAGCTGAAATCAAAGACAAGGCCGAAGCCCTTGAGGCCAAGGTCAAAGACTTTGACCGACAAAGCGAAGAGGCCATGCACCTGCATCACCGCTGGGCACAGGCCATGACCGCCACCCAAGTGGCGATTTCGCTGGCGGCGATTACCCTGCTGACGCGCAAACGGTGGTTGTTCTGGGGGGCGATAGGCACGGCAGGGCTGGGATTGGCACTGGGTGGCGCGGCCATGCTGCACCTCTGAGAACCTGTTCAACGCCTGCGAGACTCGGGTGAGCCGGTGTTTGCTAGCATCCCCTTCCCGTAGAGGGGTGGGGTGGTTGCTTTTGATTTTTGGGTCTCGGTCTTGACTCTGGCGGCCTCGCCAGCCACCACCCCGCCCGGCTTTGCTGTCGCCCTCCTCCGGCGGCGGGCAATGACGGCCACGCGCATCTGCATTCAATCCCGCACCGGTCAGGGGGTCTTGCCCCTTATTTCGTAAAATGCTAAATTAGACGAATGGATGACCACTTAGAACAAGACCTGCGCCCCCACGCGCGGGGCGCAGCGCAACTCCTCAAAGCCTTGGCGCACGAGGAGCGGCTGATGATTGTGTGTCATTTGCTGGATGGCGAAAAAACCGCTGGCGAACTCTGGCGGCAATCCACCTTGTCGCAATCGGCGTTTTCGCAGCATTTGGCCGTGTTGCGCGGCGAGTCGCTGATTGTGGCGCGGCGCGAGGCGCAGACGATTTTTTACTCGCTGGGACGTGCCGAAGCGATGGGGGTGTTGGTGGCCTTGCGCCAAGCTTTTTGCCCCTAGTTTTTGTCGCTTCAGCGGCGTGGCATCAAGCCCCCACATCACCGGCACACATCCGTTTTTTTATTTCGCGTTTAATTCGTTTTTAACTAAATTAGCAAAAAGGAAATGTCAGTCATGTCGTATTACCAAGAACTCACCAGCGAACTCAGCACCAGCCTTGCCGCCATGCGCCAAAATCAGCCTGAGATGATGAAAGGCTTTGGCGTACTGGCACAAGCCGCCACCAAAGATGGCGTGCTAGACAAAAAAACCAAAGAGCTGATTGCCTTAGCGATTGGGGTGGCGGTGCGCTGCGATGGCTGTATTGGTTTCCATATGCAAGCCCTGCTGAAGCTGGAAGCGACCAAAGCAGAAATCGAAGAAACCCTGAATATGGCCGTCTATATGGGCGGCGGGCCGTCCCTGATGTATGCCGCCCACGCCATGCAGGCTTACGACGAGTTTGTCGGCAGCTAATTGGCCGCGAGTCGCACCGCCATCTGCGCCAGCCTTTGCCCTTGGGCAAAGGCTAATTTTTTTTCATCGTCCGACAAAGGGCGGTCGTTGTTGGCCCCCGCCACATGCGTCACCCCATACGGCGTGCCCCCCGTGCTGGTGCTAGACAAGGCCGGCTCCGAATACGGCAAGCCCACCATCACCATGCCGTGGTGAAACAGTGGAATCATCATCGACAGCAGCGTACTTTCTTGCCCGCCATGCTGACTGGAGGTGCTGGTAAACACACAGGCCGGCTTGCCCGCCAATGCGCCTTGCAACCACAGACCCGTCGTGCCATCCCAAAAACATTTCATCGACGCAGCCATATTGCCAAACCGCGTCGGACTGCCCAAGGCCAAGCCCGCGCAGTCTTGCAAGTCTTGCAGCTCGACATACGGTGCGCCGGTGTCAGGAATACACGGCGCGGTGGCCTCGCACACTGCCGACACTTTGGGCACAGTGCGCAAACGGGCTTGGCAGCCGGACACGGCTTCGACCCCCCGTGCAATCTGCTGGGCAAGCTGGCGCGTTGCGCCGTGTTGGCTGTAATACAGCACCAAAATTGTGTGCATAGCAAAAACTCCTGCGACAAATTAAAAAACGGGGGAGGCCGCGCGTTTTGAACACGCGCTATTGCTCAACAATCCGGTCAATCCGTCCGCCACACAGCTCAAAACACTCACGATAGTGCCCTTCACATCGCCCGTGGTCTTGCTGCCAGCAGCTTTGCGGCTGCCAGCACCGTTTGCCGCCGCCGGCATGTACGCACTGGCGGTAGTTGTGCATCGCAAGACTGTAATTGTTTTGGCAGGTGTAGTACGCCATTTGGTTGTATTGCTCGCACTGCTGGCGGGTGTTTTGACACTGCGCCACGCAGCGTCGACCCTCCATCGAGGTCGGCGGCACGAGGACGTGGCGCACGGTGGGGCCACACGCGGTGAGCGTCAGCAAAACAGCCAGCAAAAGTGGGCGCAAAAGCGACATCGCAAGGTTTCCCTCTGGGTTGATGGTGGCCGGAAGCCGACCCGCAGAATAGCCCACCTGCGCCAGTGTTAAAATCCCCACCGGCAGACAACCCGCCAACCGACACCGCCCTTTTTTGCCCTGCCACAGGAAAAGCCCCGCATGGAACTTGAAAAATGCTTACACCAGCAAGGTTTTGGCTCACGCAAAGTCTGCCGCGCCTTGATTGCCGCAGGGCGGGTGGCGGTGGCGGGGGGTGTCTGTCGCGATGCCAAAGCCCCGTTGGCAGAGGAAGGCGCGGTCTTTAGTGTCGATGGCGAGAACTGGACGACCCGCCGCGCGGTCTATCTCTTACTGCACAAACCAGCAGGGTACGAATGTTCACGCGCCCCCCAACATCACCGCAGCGTTTTAACCTTGCTGCCCCAACCCTTGCTGGCGCGGGGGGTGCAGCCGGTGGGGCGGTTGGATGCCGACACCACCGGCTTGCTGCTGTGTGCCGACGACGGGGCGTTTATCCATCATTTCACCTCGCCGCGCCGCCATGTGCCTAAACGCTACCGTGTCACCACCACCCGCCCCATCGACGCGGCCTTGATAACCGCCCTCCAAACCGGCGTGCAGCTTCACGATGAACCCGCCCCGCTAGCGGCCTTAGCCTGCGAAGCCCGCGATGACTACACCCTTGCCCTGACCCTCGGCGAAGGCAAATACCATCAGGTGAAGCGCATGGTGGCGGCAGCCGGCAACCACGTCGCCGCCCTTCACCGCGAAGCTATGGGCGGCCTCATCCTGCCCGACACCCTGCCCGAAGGTGGGTGGCGATACCTCACCCCTGCCGATTTTGCCGCGCTGGGCTGGGCTGCCACCTAGCCTACTCGCCCCCCCACCCCACCGGAGACCCCATGTCGCGTTATTTCCGTTTTTTGCTGACTTTACTCGTCGGGCTACCCTTGCTGGCGCAAGCCGATGTCTATGCGTTTATTGACGCAGACGGCCATGCCCACTTTGCCCCCAAGCCGCTGGATGCCCGCTACCAGCTGTTTAAAAAAGGCACGTTACCGCCCAGCCGTGCCGCCTTGGCACAAGCGGAATCGGTCGATACCGCACCCTATTTGGCGCGTCGTTCGGCTACGGGGCTGAAAACCTATACGCCGCTGATTGAGCAAACCGCCCGCCGCCACGGGCTAGACCCCACGCTGCTGCACGCCATTATCACCGTAGAATCGGGCTACCATGCCGAGGCCGTCTCGCCCAAAGGTGCGATGGGTTTAATGCAAGTGATGCCCGACACCGGCGCACGCTTTGGACTGGATGCCGCCCATGACGTGAAGCAAAACTTGGAAGCAGGGGCGCGGTACTTGGTCTTTTTGCTGGCGCGTTATCCGCAGCGACAAGACTGGGCACTGGCCGCCTACAATGCCGGCGAAGGGGCGGTTGACCGTCACCAAGGCATTCCCCCGTTTGAAGAAACCCAGCATTACGTTAAAACCGTGTCGGCGTTGTGGCACGGCGCACAGCGGAAAGCACGACAAGAACGCCTGCGCCAATACGCGCCGCTGCCTGAAGCCGAAGCGAGCTGACCGCCGCCCCGCCCAACACGCCACCCTGCCCTGTTATCCACATTTTCCCACCAAGACACGCCATGACCCCCACGCCCGCTTCCGCCTCGCCTTCCCCTTCCACGTCCCCTGATAACGACTACGCCCGCCGCTTTGGCGGCACGGCACGGCTCTATGGCGCACCGGCTTTGGCGCGTTTTGAAGCGGCGCATGTTTGCGTGGTGGGGGTCGGCGGCGTGGGGTCTTGGGCGGCAGAGGCCTTGGCGCGGAGTGCCATCGGCACGCTGACGCTGATAGACCTAGACCACGTCGCCCCCTCCAATATCAACCGGCAAGGGCAAGCCCTGACCAGCACCCTCGGCATGGCCAAAATCGAAGCCCTGAAAGCCCGCCTGCGCGACATCAATCCCCGCCTCGTGGTGCATCTGGTCGATGCCTTTGTTGAGCCGGAAAACGTGGCTGAACTGCTCGGTGGGCGCTTTGATTATGTGGTGGATGCCATCGACAGCTTGGTGGCCAAGGCCGCGCTGGTGGCGTGGTGCAAGCAAGCCAAAGTGCCGGTCATTGTCAGCGGCGGCGCAGGCGGGCAAATCGACCCCACCCGTATTCGGATTGAGGATTTATCGCGCACCACCGAAGACCCCGTGGCCTCGAAGCTGCGCTACACCCTACGCCGCCGCTACGGCTTTCCGCGTGAGGCAGGCAAAAAATTTGGCGTAGCGTGCGTGTTCTCCACCGAGCCGCTGCGCTACCCCGAGGCAAGCTGCGACAGCGGCACCGGCGGCGCGGCAGGGCTGAATTGCGCGGGCTTTGGCTCGTCGATGTGTGTCACAGCGGGCTTTGGCTTGGCTGCCGCCAGCCATGTGCTCGGGGCATTGGCACAGCCGCCTAAGCTGAAGAAATAGGGGGGATGGGCAGAAAGAGTGCCCTCCGCCGTCGGCGTTTATCCCCCTGACAGACCAGCCACTCACCTTGGTTTTGCCGACAGCGACACGCCTACAGCTCTAAACAAAAAAACCAGCCACCCCCACAGGGCGACTGGTTTTATTACACCGCGTAACCGCAACGACAGGCTTACTTGAAGAAGCCCTTCAGCAAGGCCACGCCTTGGCTGGCGAGGTCTGCACCGCCTTCGGGTACGATGCCATCGGGGGTCAGGGAATCAACTAGGCCAGGCAGATACTGCGCCACCATGCCCGAAGCCTGCTCGGGGTCTACGCCCAGCTTCTCGGCCAGACCGCTCAGGGTGTCACCGCTCAGCAGCGACTGGATTTGCTCGGCGTTAATCGGCAGGTTTTCGCCCGCACCCACCCAGCTTGCCGCCACATCACCCAAGCCTGCAGCGTTCAGCTTTTCTACAATACCCGCCACGCCGCCGACGTTTTCTAGCAGCGAGCCCACCATACCGCCCATGCCCCCGCTCAAAGAATCGCCGACATTGCTCAAGATTTGATCAAATAGACCCATGTTGTGTGCTCCTAAAAAGGGTTGGTTATACGTGCTGCCAGCATACCACGCAGCCCTATCCCCGTCCCTTGGTGGCGGGGCTGGCCGGAAGACTGCTGGGACGAAACGGCGGACGCGCCTGCCACACCACCCCAATCAGCAGCACAAACAAGCCGCCCGACAGCCAAAAAATATCATTGGCCGCCATCAGATAGCTTTGCTGGGTAATGCTGCGCACCAGCACCGCCGCGCTCTGGGTGCTGGACAAGCCCAACGTCCCCAGTTGCTCAAACCACGCCACGCTGGGCGAGGCATAGGGGGTGATGTGCTCGGTGAGGGCGGCATGGTGCAGGGCTTCGCGCCGCTCCCAATAGGTCGTGGTGACCGAAGCCCCCACCGACCCCGACAAGGTGCGCAAAAAGTTGGACAAACTCGCTGCACTGGCGATTTGGTCGGGGCGCATCCCAGACAGCGTGAGCGTAGTCAGCGGCATAAAAAAACACGCCAAGCCCACGCCCTGCACAAACTGCGGCCACACCATATGGGCAAAGTCCATATCGACCGTGAACGTGGCCGCCCGCCAAAAAAAGCAGCCGGCAAACACGCTAAAACTCAGCGTCACCAGCCAGCGCAAATCCAGCCGCTGGATGTTTTTACCGATAATCGGCGACAACAACACCGGCAAAATCCCCACCGGCGCGGCGGCCAGCCCAGCCCATGTGGCGGTGTAGCCCAGCTGGGTTTGGAACAGCAGCGGCAGCAGCACAATCGTGCCGAAATACAGCAAATACCCCATGCTGATGCTGACCACGCCAACGGTAAAGTTGCGCTGCCGAAACAGCGACAGGTCAATAATCGGGTGGGCATCGGTCAGCTCCCACACCACCAGATAAGTCAACGCCACCCCCGCCACCACGGCCAGCACCACCACTTCGGGCGAGGCAAACCAGTCCAGCTCTTTGCCACGGTCCAGCAGCAGCTGCAAAGCCCCCACGCCCACCACCAGCAATACCAAGCCCATGCGGTCTATCGGACGGTAAACCAAGGCAGATTCGCGCTGCCCCAACAGCCGCCACACCACCCACGCTGAAAACAAACCCACCGGCAGGTTGATATAAAAAATCCAGCCCCAGTAGGCGTTGTCGCTAATCCAGCCCCCCAAAATCGGGCCAAAAATCGGCGCAACAATCACGGTTATCGACCACAAGGCCAAGGCCATGCCTTTGCGCTCGGGCGGATAGCTGCCCAGCAGCAGGCTTTGGGACAGCGGAATCATCGGGCCGGCCAACGCGCCTTGCAGCACGCGGCACACAATCAGCATCTCCAGATTCCATGCCACGCCACACAGCCAAGACGACAGCACAAAGCCAAGCGTCGAGAGCAGAAATAAGCGCACCTCGCCCACCCGTTTAGCCAGCCAGCCGGTAATCGGCACGGCAATGGCGTTGGCCACCCCAAACGAGGTAATCACCCACGTCCCTTGCGAAGTCGATGCGCCAAAGTGCCCCGAAATCGTCGGAATAGCGACGTTGGCAATGGTGGTGTCCAGTACCTGCATAAAGGTCGCCAAGGACAAGGCCAAGGTCACCCACACCAGCCGCGCAGGGCTGAGGGGCGGCAGTGGAAGCACCGCCGCCATGCTAATGCGCCGCGCCGCGTGGGGCGGCTAACAAGGCTTGGATACGGGCTTCGAGGGCGGCTTCGGCGGCGGGGGCAAACACCGCCGTGCTGACCGGCGGCGCGGTGCGGGCAGTCCGTGCCAGTTGTTCCCCGCTTTGGTCAGTGGTATCCACCACGGCGGTCATCGACAAGCCCACCCGCAGCGGTTGCGCGGCCAGCTCTTTGGGGTCGAGGGCAATCCGCACCGGCACCCGCTGCGCCACCTTGACCCAGTTACCCGACGCATTTTGCGGCGGCAACAAAGAAAACGCCCCGCCTGTCCCTGCGCCCAGCCCCACCACTTTGCCGTGGTAGTGGACGCTGCTGCCATACACATCGGCGGTCAAGGCCACCGGCTGCCCAATGCGTAAGGGGGCCAGCTGCACTTCTTTGAAATTGGCATCCACCCACAGGCTATCCAACGGCACCACGGCCATCAACGGCGCACCGGCATTCACCCGTTGCCCGACTTGCACGCTGCGCTTGGCAACATAGCCCGACACCGGCGCGGGTATCGTCACCCGAGACAAGGCCAGATGGGCTTCGCGCAGCCGTGCCGCTGCCCGTGCCACGGCAGGATGGGTGGTCAACGTCCCCTCGCCGAGTAAGGCCAAGTTGGCTTGCCACTGTGCGGCGGCGGCTTTGCTGGCGGCACGCGCCACCCCCAGTGCCGCGCGGGCGTGGAGCAGCTCTTCTTTGGCGATGGCATCGGTGCTGGCGAGGGCTTCGCGCCGCTGGAGGTCGTTTTCTGCGCGGGCCAGTTCGGCTTGGCGTACGGCCAGCGCGGCGGCCAGTTGCTGGGTCGTGGCGACCAAATGGCGGTGCTCTTGCGCGGCTTGCGCCAGCTCGGTTTCGGCGCGTTGATACGCCAATTGGGCATCGGCGGCATCCAGCTTGACCAGCACCGCCCCTGCCTGCACCCGCTCGGTATCGTCTGCGGCCAAAAACGTCACCGTGCCGCTGATTTGTGGGGTGATCTGCACCACGTCACCCGCCACATAGGCATCATCGGTTTCAACGTGGTGGCGCGAAACCAGCCCCCACCACAGGGCCCAGCCCACGCCCAGCCCCAGCAGAAGCAGGGTCAGCAGGCGCAAAGCCCGTTTGCGGCGGGGCGGCGCAGCAGTGGGTGGGGTCGGCGGAATCGGTGGCGTAGGAGATGCTGCAGCGGCGGCGGCGGTCATGTGGGCAGGCCTTCTAATTGGGTCAGCAGCTTACGCAGCAAGGCTTCCATCGCAACTTTTTCGACCTCGCTAAACCCGCTCCACAGTTGGCGTTGGTGGTCGCGGAGCTGGGGCAGCACCTCGGCAATCAGCGCGTGGGCGGTTGGGGTCAGGCAGAGGGCGATTTTGCGGCCATCCTCTGCGCTGGGCTGGCGTGTCACCCAGCCGTTTTTTTCCAGCTCGTCGGCCACGCGGGTCACATTGGTGCGGGAAAAATCCAAGGTCTCGCTGAGCTTGCACGGGTTCAGGGTGAAGTCCGGCTGGGCATACAAGGCCAGCAAGCTCATCCAACTGGCTTCGTTCAGCCCATAGGGTTTGAGGGCGGCCAGCAGCGGCGCGGAAAGGCGCGGCAGGACGTGGTAATACAGCCGCGTCAAAATCACCTCTTGCCGAGGCGTACCAGGATGTTTGGCGGCAATGGCATCAACCGCGTGTTCAAAACAGTGAAAAGACTCAGACATACCGCTTGCCTTGCAGGGAAGATGCTGGGCATTGTAGTCACTTAGGTAACTAAGTTGGGCGATAACGTGAGGGGCGAGGGCTTCCCGCTGACGCGGGAAGAGGGGGCACGGCGGCGGCGCACCACGGGTAGCGCGGCAGCCTCTGCTGCTATTCCCCTCTGCCGGCGTTAAACCCGAAACCCAAAGGCAACCATCCCGCCTCCACGGGAGGGGAATCACAGCGAAACCCCCTCGCCACCCGTGGCGGGGTCGTAAACAGGTTCTTAGCCCGACAAAAACCTTGAACAGGCTCTCACCGCCCCGCGCCAAAACCCACACCCTTTTCACTGGGGCAGTCCCACCGCCCCCTTTCTATCAGGAGACTCCCCATGTCCCACCCCCACCTGTTTTCACCGCTCAAGCTGGGCGCACTGACACTGCCTAACCGGATGGTAATGGCTCCGCTGACCCGCTCCCGTGCGGGGCAGCCAGACAACGTGCCAACCGTCCTCAACGCCGAGTATTACGCCCAGCGTGCCACGGCAGGGCTGATTATCAGCGAAGCCACCCAAGTCTCCCCGCAGGGTCAAGGCTATGCGTGGACCCCTGGTCTCTACACCGATGCCCAACAAGCCGGCTGGTCCACCGTCACCGCCGCCGTCCATGCCGCAGGCGGGCGGATGGTGGCGCAACTGTGGCATGTGGGGCGGATTTCGCATCCCCTGCTGCAACCCGAAGGCGGCGCACCGGTCGCGCCCTCGGCACTCACCGCCGCCGCCCAGTGCTTTGTGGTGAACACCGACGGCACGCCCGCCAATGTGCCCTGCGGCCAGCCCCGCGCCCTTGCTGCCGACGAATTGCCCGCCATTGTGGCGGACTACGCTGCCGCTGCCCGCCGTGCGCAGGCTGCAGGCTTTGACGGGGTCGAGCTGCACATGGCCAATGGTTACTTGCTAAACCAATTTTTGGCGACCGGCAGCAACCAGCGCACCGATGACTACGGCGGCAGCTTGGTGAATCGGGCGCGTTTTCCCTTGGCGGTGTTGGATGCGGTGATTGCGGTGCTAGGCGCAGATAAAGTGGGCGTGCGGCTGTCGCCGTTCGGCACGTTTAACGACATCCAAGATGACGAAGCCGAAGCGATGGCACTGTATTTGGCGCAGGCTTTTTCGGCACGGGGGATTGCGTATCTGCACATCGCCGAACCCGACTGGGCAGGCGGTGCCCCCTTGCCCGCTGAGATGCGTCCCAAGCTGCGGGCAGCGTTTAATGGGGCGTTGCTGTTTGCGGGGGGCTACGATGCGGCACGGGCAGAGGCCTTGCTAGCCAGCGGCCTAGCCGATGCGGTGGCGTTTGGTCGTCCGTATATTGCCAACCCCGATTTAGTCGCCCGCTTTGCCCAAAACGCCCCGCTGAATACCCCGAATCCCCAGCTCTTTTATGGCGGTGGGGCGCAGGGGTATACCGACTATCCCACGCGGTAAGAACCTATTTATACCCTAGCCAGCAAAGGGGTTGCCAAGGCTAAATTCGCAAAAAAAGCGGAGTTGATGAAATGAGGTCAATGCGCATGTTTTTTGCGAATTTCAACGCAGGATCACCCGACTTTGAATAGGTTCTTAAGAACCCTCCCGAGCAAAAGCCCATGCCCTTCTCTTCCCCGTTCTCTGCTGCTGTCGGTCGCCCTGCGGGGTGGCTGTTGGGCGGTCTGCTGTTTGGGCTGACGCTGCCCGCTTGGGCGGCTGACATCGCCTGCCGTGTGGTCTGGGTATCGGATGGCGATACGCTGACCTGCAAAACCGCTGACCGCACCCGAATCCAGACCCGCTTGGCGCAAATTGATGCCCCCGAAAAAAACCAACCGTTCGGTCCAGCGGCCAAACGAGCACTGGCTGAACACGTCCTGAATCAAGACGTAATATTGCACCCCGAAACCACGGACAAATATGGCCGCACGGTGGCCAAGGTGATGCTGGGTACGTTAGATGTGGGCTTGGCACAGATTGAAGCAGGGCTGGCATGGGCGTATGAACCCTATGTGCGTGAAGACCACTACCGGCACGCGGCGGCCACCGCCAAGCAAGAAGGCTTAGGGCTATGGGCAGCCCGCGCGCCCATCGCGCCTTGGGTATGGCGGCATCGGAACGAGCGTCGTGCCTCCGCCGTGGCAGCCCCCGCCCCCCCGCCTGCCCCCTCTTTTACCGCCGCCTGCGACAGCAAAAAAACCTGCAAGCAAATGACCTCGTGCGAAGAAGCACGGCATTACCTGACGGTATGCGGCATCAAGCGGCTAGACCGCAACGGCGATGGCGTACCGTGCGAAACGCTCTGTGTGCCGAGTAGGCGGTGAGCGGCGCGGTGAGGACAACGGGCGGGCTGTGGTGCAATTGCCCTGACCGGCTAAGGAGCAGCCGATATAATCACGCGCTTAACACCTAACTAACACCCCGTAGCCGGCACAGTCGGACACCCCCCTATTTCGAACCCAGATTAAAGAGCACCGTATGAACGACAACAAAGCATGGTCAGGACGCTTCTCCGAGCCGGTTTCCGAACTGGTCAAAACCTATACCGCCTCGGTGTCGTTTGACTGCCGGATGGCCGAATTTGATATTCAAGGCTCCTTGGCACACGCCGCCATGCTGACCCATGTGGGTGTGCTGTCGGCAGCGGACTTTGCCAGCATCGAAGCAGGCATGGCCGACATCCTCAACGACATCCGCAAAAACAACTTCGCGTGGTCGGTGGATTTGGAAGATGTCCACATGAACATCGAAAAACGCCTGACCGACAAAATTGGCGATGCGGGCAAACGCCTGCACACCGGCCGCAGCCGCAATGACCAAGTGGCCACCGATATTCGCTTGTATCTGCGCGATGCCATCGACCGTATCGTGGGCTTTATCGGCGAGCTTAAACTCAGCCTGCTGGACTTGGCCGAAGCCCATGCCGATACCGTGCTGCCCGGCTTTACCCATCTGCAAGTCGCCCAGCCCGTGACCTTTGGCCACCATGTGATGGCTTACGTTGAAATGCTATCCCGCGATAGCGAGCGGATGATGGACTGCCGCAAACGGGTTAACCGCCTACCCTTGGGCGCGGCGGCATTGGCCGGTACGACCTTCCCGATTGACCGCTTTTACACCGCCCAACTGCTGGGCTTTGCCGATGTGTGCCACAACTCGTTAGATGCCGTGTCTGACCGCGACTTTGCCATCGAATTTACAGCGGCAGCGGCACTGGTGATGACCCACCTCAGCCGCTTGTCCGAAGAATTGATTTTGTGGATGAGCCCGCGCGTCGGCTTTATTGATATTGCTGACCGCTTCTGCACCGGCAGCTCCATCATGCCGCAAAAGAAAAACCCCGATGTGCCAGAGCTGGTGCGCGGCAAAACCGGTCGGGTCAACGGGCATTTGGTCGCCTTGCTCACCCTAATGAAGGGGCAGCCGCTGGCCTACAACAAAGACAACCAAGAAGACAAAGAGCCGCTGTTTGATACGGTGGACACGCTGATTGATACCTTGCGGATTTACGCCGACATGATGCGCGGTATTACCGTCAAACCCGAAGCCATGCGGGCGGCGGTGTTGCAGGGATTTGCTACTGCCACCGATTTGGCCGATTACTTGGTGAAAAAAGGCGTGCCTTTCCGCGATAGCCATGAAGTGGTGGCGCGAGCCGTCCGCCATGCCGAAACCGCTGGGTGCGATTTGGCCGATTTACCGCTTGAGGTGCTGCGCCAATTTAGCGACTTGGTCGAAGCAGATGTGTTTACCGTGCTGACCCCAGAAGGCTCGCTGGCGCAACGCAACCACATTGGCGGCACGGCACCAACCCAAGTCCGCGCCCAGATTGCCCGTCATCGCGGCATGATGGCCAAGGGCTAAGCCGCTTGGGACAGCACTACTTTTTGACCGGCACCGACACCGACATCGGCAAAACCTATGCAGCGGTGCAGTTGCTCACCCGCTGGCGGCAAGACGGTCAGCGGGTGAGTGCCATGAAGCCAGTGGCTTCGGGCTGCACCCGCAATGCCGCCGGCGAGTGGGTCAACGAGGACGTGGAGCGGCTGATTGCGGCCACCGGCCAAACCGACCGCGCTGCGATGAACCTCTACCGCTTTGCGCCCGCCGTTTCGCCACACTTGGCCGCCCAGCAAGCGGGGGAGGTCATCGACCTTGACCGGATTTGCACCGCGTTTGATGCGCTGGCCGCCCAAGCCGATACCGTGCTGGTGGAAGGTGCGGGGGGCTGGCATACGCCGCTCAACGACCACCAAGACATCGGCGACTTGGCTCAGCAGCTGGGCTTACCGGTGGTGTTGGTGGTGGGCATCCGCTTGGGCTGTATTAACCATGCCCTGCTCACCGCTCAAGCCATTGCCGCTGCGGGCTTGCCCTTGGCGGGCTGGGTGGCGAATCAGCTTTCACCACAACCGGTGGCCTATGCCGATACACTGGCACGCTTACGCCGCACATTACCCGCCCCTTTGTGGCTAGCACTGCCGTGGACGGGTGAGACAACGGTATAATTTCCCTTTACTTTAACCAGAATGTCATGGCCGATTAAATGCACCCCTCTCTTCCTACCTTGTTGCTGGCCGCCCTGCTGAGTGTACTCACTGCCTGCTCTGGCGAAAAAACCGCACCTGTCGAAACCTTCCAGTCCAGCGATGTCACCGGCAGCAAGCTCAATGGCGCATTTACCCTAACCGACCACACCGGCACGCGCCGCAGTTTGTCGGACTTTCAGGGCAAAGTGACCGTGGTTTTTTTTGGCTACACCCACTGCCCCGACATCTGCCCCACCACGCTGTCTGAACTCGCCGCGACCATGAATCTACTCGGCGAAAAAGCCAAGCAGGTCCAGGTGCTGTTTATCTCGGTAGACCCCGCCCGCGACACCCCCGACCTGTTGGCACAGTATGTGCCTGCGTTCCACCCTAGCTTTATCGGACTGACCGGCAGCCCCGAAGACATCGCTAAAGTTGCCAAGCAGTATCAGGCGTTTTATAAACGACACGATGCAGGACAAGGCAAGCCCTACACTATGGACCACAGCGCGGGCAGCTATGTATTTGACCGCCAAGGCCACATTCGGCTCAACGTGCCCTACGGCAGCGGGGCAGCCATTTTTGCGCATGACATCGCCGCGCTGCTGAAATAAGATAAGCTGCTTAACACATCTGCCCACCGGCACGCACTCACCTATATACCAACAAGGCATTTCCACTGTGACTGAGCTAACGAATAAGCCCGCCGCTGGCGAAAGCGAAGAAAATACCAAGTTCACCACCACGGTGCCGAGCGAGATTTTTCACCATCTGCGCCTGCTTGCCAGCCATAGCGACCCCATTACAATTTTTTCTAACCATGGAAAAAGCTTTGTTGTGACGCGGCTGATTGCGGTAGATGCCAAAACAGCTTCAATGTACCTTGAGCAAGGCGGCAACCACGAAGCCAACCGACAACTGCTCTCTAGCGAGCGCAATGTGTTTAGCTGCTCACCAGGCGGCATCAAAACCCAATTCCCACTAGAAGCCGTGACCGAAGCCGAAATTGACGGGATGCCGGTATTTTGCGCCCCGCTGCCCAAAGAAATTACCAAGCTCCAACGGCGCGAATATTTCCGTATCCAAACCCCTGCTACCACAGGCATCACCTGCACCCTGTACGAATACCAAGGCGGCGGCGGCATTACCCTGCCGGTGTACGACATCAGCTTGGGCGGGATTTCTTTGGTGCTGAATGCGCGGATTCCTGGCTTTGAAATTGGCACGATCTACAAACGTGCGGAGCTGGATTTGCGCGAACACGGTGTGTTGCCCATGGAGCTAAAAATCCGCAACCACTTGGTGATGCGCACGGCCACGGGCGGGGAACAGCGGCGGGTGGGGGCGGAGTTTCTAGAGCTGGAAATCCGCGCCCAAACCTTGGTGCAACGCTATGTTGCCCAGCTAGAGCGCGAACGCCGCGCCCTGCAAAAAGACGATTAACCTGCCCAGTAACAGCAAGCAGACAAACAAAACGGCAAGCCTATGTGGGCCTGCCGTTTTGTTTTATCCACAGAGAGGAATAGGCTTATTTCTTCCGCTGCGGGGGCAAATCAGTGCAACTGCCGTGTGCCACTTCGGCGGCCATGCCGATGGACTCGCCGAGGGTAGGGTGGGCGTGGATGGTTTTGCCAATATCGGTGGCATCGCACCCCATCTCAATCGCCAAGCAAATTTCGCCCAGCATGTCGCCCGCGTGCGTCCCCACCATCGCCCCGCCAATGATTTGGTGGGTATCGGCATCAAAAATCAGCTTGGTAAAGCCCTCGTCCCGCCCATTGGCAATCGCCCGCCCCGAAGCCGCCCACGGAAACACAGCTTTCTCGATTTTCAGGCCATCGCGCTTGGCGATTTCTTCAGTCACCCCCACCCACGCCACTTCGGGGTCGGTGTAGGCCACGCCAGGAATCACCCGCGCATCAAAGTACGACTTCCCGCCGGCGCAGTTTTCTGCCGCCACATGGGCTTCATGCACGGCTTTGTGTGCCAACATCGGCTGGCCAACCACGTCGCCAATGGCGTAAATATGCGGCACATTGGTGCGCTGCTGCTTATCGACTTCGATAAAACCGCGCTCGGTGATGGCCACGCCGGCTTTGTCGGCATCAATCAGCTTGCCGTTGGGCGCGCGGCCAGCGGCCACCAGCACCAAGTCATACCGCTGGGGCTCGGCGGGGGCTTTGTCGCCTTCAAAGGTGACATAAATCCCATCTGGCTTGGCTTCGACCCCGACGGTTTTTGTCCGCGTCAGGATATTGTCAAAGCGGTGGGCGTTTTTCTTTTCCCAGACTTTGACCAAGTCGCGGTCTGGACCCTGCATCAGGCCATCCATCATCTCGACCACATCCAGCCGTGCACCAAGCGCGGAATACACCGTGGCCATCTCCAGCCCAATAATTCCGCCGCCAATAATCAGCATTTTTTGCGGGAGGGTGGTTAGTGCCAGCGCACCGGTGGAGTCAATAATACGGGGGTCTTGCGGGATAAACGGCAAGTTCACCACACGGCTACCCGCCGCAATAATGGCGTGCTTAAACCGAATCACCTGTGTGTTGCCGGTTTTATCCGCGCCCGACCCTTCGGTGGCTTCGACCTGTAGATGATAGGCATCGAGAAAACGCCCTTCGCCGCGCACGACGTTGACTTTGCGGGCTTTGGCCATGCCCGCCAGCCCGCCTGTCAGCTTGCCGATGACTTTGTCTTTGTAGCCGCGCAACAAGTCGAGGTCGATTTCTGGGGCGGCAAATTTAATGCCGTTGGCGGCGAGGTGCTGGGCTTCTTCCAGCACGGCCACGTTGTGCAGCAAGGCTTTGGAGGGGATGCAGCCGACGTTGAGGCACACGCCGCCAAGGGTGGCGTAGCGTTCGACCAGCACGACATTCAAGCCCAAATCGGCTGCGCGAAACGCCGCAGAGTAGCCGCCAGGGCCGGCACCGAGCACCAGCACGTCGCATTCAAGGTCAGCCGCGCCGCTATGCTGTGCCGCAACGGGGGCGGCGGCAGGGCTGGGGCTGGCAGGGGCGGCTTTGGCGGCAACAGGGGGTGTGGTCGCAGCATGGGCGACAACTTCGACCAAGGCAATAACATCGCCTTCGGACACTTGTCCCCCGACGGCGACCTTGACCGCCGTCACCACGCCAGCGGCTTCGGCAGGCACGTCCATCGTGGCTTTGTCGGTTTCGAGGGTAACGAGGGTGTCTTCTAGGGCAATCACATCCCCCACTTTAATCGCGACCTCAATCACATCCACGTTGGCATGACCGCCAATGTCGGGGACTTTTAGTTCAATGGTTTGGCTCATGGTTCTTTCCACAGTTCTATTCAAGGCGATGGCGGCACAGTACCGCCGCCAACACGCCGTAAGGGGCCGGCATCCCGCCTGTCCGCTGGTCTTGCCGATGCGCCACGGAGGCAGGGACGCAGCGGAATGCGTGCCCCCAGCAAAAGCGTTAGAGCATCAGGCGGCGAATATCGGCCAACACCTGCCCCAAGTAGGTCGTAAACCGCGCGGCTGCCGCCCCATCAATCACCCGATGGTCGTAAGACAGCGAAAGCGGCAACATCAGGCGCGGGACGAACTCTTTGCCGTTCCACTTAGGCTTAATCTCGGTCTTGGAGACCCCCAAAATGGCGACTTCTGGCGCGTTGACGATGGGGGTAAAGGCGGTGCCCCCCACGCCCCCTAGGCTAGAGATGGAGAAGCAGCCGCCCTGCATTTCAGCGGGGAGAAGCTTGCCATCGCGGGCTTTTTTGGCCAGTGCGCCACTTTCAGCAGCCAGTTGCACCAGCGACTTCTTATCCGCATCCCGAATCACCGGCACGACCAAGCCATTGGGGGTGTCGGCAGCAAAACCAATGTGGAAATACTGCTTCAGCACGAGGTTATCGCCGTCTAGGCTGGCGTTAAACGTGGGGTATTTTTTCAGAGCAGCGACCACGGCTTTAATCAAGAAAGCCAGTGGGGTGAGCTTGGTGCCATCGGCTTTCAGCTCTTCGCCCATGGTTTTGCGGAAGGCTTCCATGTCGGTAATGTCCGCTTCGTCAAACTGGGTGACGTGGGGAATCATCACCCAGTTGCGGGCAAGGTTTGCACCGGAGATTTTCTGGATGCGCGACAGCGGCTTAACTTCGACGGTGCCAAATTTGGCGAAATCGACCTTAGGCCAAGGCAACAAGTCCAATCCGCCGCCAAGGCTGGCAGCAGGGGCAGCGGCGGGTTTTAGCGACCCTGCCATCACGCCCTTCACAAAGGTTTTGATGTCTTGGTCAACCACCCGCCCTTTGCGCCCCGAACCCGTAACACGGGACAAATCCACCCCCAGCTCCCGCGCTAAACGCCGCGCAGAAGGGCCGGCGTGGGCTTTGGCAAAGCCAGCTTCGTTGATCGGGCTAGGGGGGGCGGCCACAGGGGCGGCAACGGCCACCACTGGCACTGCAGCAGGGGCGGTGGACGCGGCCAGCGGCGGGGCAATGGCGGGGGCGGGAGCAGCGGCGGCAGGGCTGACCGCGCCACCACTGGCGGCGACTTCGACAATCACGCCGCCTTCGCTGACTTTGTCGCCGACTTTGACGGCAACGGCGGTCACCGTACCGGCAACGGTGGCAGGTACGTCCATGGTGGCTTTGTCGGTTTCGAGGGTAATCAGGGTGTCGTCTAGGGCAATCACATCGCCCACTTTGACGGCGACCTCAATCACATCGACATCGTTATGCCCGCCGATATCCGGCACGCAAATGGTGCTGCGTGCCGCAGGGCTGGCCACAGGGGCGGCAGCTGGAGCGGGGCTTGCGGGGGCAGCGGCGGCCACTACGGGCGTGGCGGCGGCACTGGCGGCAGCTTCGACCAACACGATGCAATCGCCTTCGCTGACTTTGCTGCCGACGTTGACCTTGATGGCGGTAATCACACCCGCCACGGTGCTGGGCACGTCCATGGTGGCTTTGTCGGTTTCGAGGGTGATGAGGGTGTCTTCTAGGGCGACGGTATCGCCCACCTTGACGGCGACTTCAATCACATCCACATCGTTATGCCCACCGATATCGGGGACGTTGACTTCAATGACCTTGCTCATATGCTGTGTTTCCTTGTCGGAAGCCGTTCTGCCGCCGCGCCGGACTGTGCGGGGTTGGCACAGGGGGCGCGTCCCAAAGCGGGGGCGGCAGAAGCGGACAAATCGCCTATCTCAAACACCGACGGGGATAGGCTGGGTGACCAAACCCGCCCGTACGGTGCTTATGTTGTCTCTACCCTGAGAACCAGTTTACGTGCTGCGAGACTCGGGTGAGCCTGCGTTCGCTAGCTCGTAAACAGGTTCTTACACCCGCCAAGAAGCAGGCTTGTCGGCATCAATGCCATAGCGGGCAATGGCCTCGGCAACGCGGCTGGCAGGGAGCTTGCCTTCGTCAGCCAAGGCTTTGAGGGCGGCAACGACGACATAGAAGCGGTCAACCTCAAAGAATTTGCGCAGGTTTTGGCGGCTGTCGGAGCGACCAAAGCCGTCTGTCCCCAATACGGTGTAGCTGCCGGGGACAAATTCGCGCACTTGGTCTGCATAGGCGCGGATGTAGTCGGTGGCGGCGACAAAAGGACCGGTGCGGTCACCAAACTGGGCGGTGAGGTAGGGCACACGCGGCGTTTCGGTGGGGTGCAGCAAGTTCCAGCGGCTGGTTTCGCGCCCTTCGCGGTTCAGCAGGTTAAAGCTGGTGATGCTCCACACGTCGGAGGCAATGCCAAAGTCGTTGCGCAGCAGGTCAGCAGCGGCTTCGACTTCGCGCAGAATCGTGCCTGAGCCCATCAACTGCACTTTAATTTCGGCTTCGCCACCGCTACGGAGCAAATACGCACCGTTGAGGATGCCTTCTTCGCTGGCCGCAGGCAGGGCAGGGTGCGGGTAGTTCTCGTTCATCAGGGTGATGTAATAGAACACGTCTTCTTGGTCGATATACATGCGGCGGAGGCCGTCTTGCAGAATCACCGCCAGCTCGTGAGCATAGGTGGGGTCGTAGCTGATGCAGTTCGGAATCAGCCCTGCCTGAATATGGCTGTGGCCGTCTTCGTGCTGCAAGCCTTCGCCGTTCAGGGTGGTGCGCCCTGCGGTGCCGCCCAGCAAGAAGCCCCGCGCCCGCAAGTCCCCCGCCGCCCACGCCAAGTCGCCAATCCGCTGGAAGCCGAACATGGAGTAATAGATGTAAAACGGAATCATCGGGATGCCGTGGTTGGCATAGCTGGTGGCCGCAGCAATCCACGAGGACATCGCGCCCGGCTCGTTAATGCCTTCTTGCAGCATTTGCCCGTCTTTGGATTCTTTGTAGAACATGAGCTGGTCAGCATCTTGGGGGACGTAGTTTTGCCCTTGGGTGGACCAAATGCCGTATTGGCGGAACATGCCTTCCATCCCAAAGGTGCGGGATTCGTCCGGCACGATGGGGACAATTTGGCGGCTGATGTTTTTGTCTTTCAGCAGAATGCCCAACATGCGGACAAAGGCCATGGTGGTGGAGAATTCGCGCCCTTCGCTGTCTTTGAGCATGGCATCGAAGGCGTGCAAACCTGGCACCGCCATCGGGGCTTTGACCGGCTTACGCGCGGGGAGATAGCCCCCTAATTCGGCGCGGCGTTCGCGCATATACACCATTTCTGGGCTGTCTTCGGCGGGCTTAAAGTAGGGCACGCTTTCCAGTTGATCGTCTGGAATCGGAATGCCAAAGCGGTCGCGGAACAGGCGGATGGATTCGAGGTCCATTTTTTTGGCTTGGTGGGCGATGTTCATCGCTTCGCCAGAACGCCCCATGCCATAGCCTTTGATGGTCTTGGCCAAAATCACGGTCGGGCGACCGTTGGCGTTGTGGGTGGCCTCGTAATACGCGGCGTAGACTTTGTGCGGGTCGTGTCCACCACGGTTCAGGTCCCAGATGTCTTCGTCGGACATTTTGGCGACCATTTCCAGCAGCTCAGGCGAGGTGCCAAAGAAGTGTTCGCGGACGTGTGCGCCATCTTTGGATTTAAAGGTCTGGTAATCGCCATCGACGCATTCTTCCATGCGCCGTTTGAGCAGGCCTTGGGTGTCCATGGCCAACAAGGGATCCCAACGCCCGCCCCAGATGACTTTGAGCACATTCCAGCCGGAGCCTCGGAATTCGCCTTCGAGTTCTTGGATGATTTTACCGTTGCCGCGCACAGGGCCATCCAGCCGCTGCAGGTTGCAGTTGACGACAAAAATCAGGTTGTCCAGCCCTTCGCGGGCGGCCATACCGATTGCGCCGAGGGATTCGGGCTCGTCCATTTCACCATCGCCGCAGAACACCCAAATTTTGCGACCTGGGGTGCGGGCAAGGCCACGGCTTTCGAGGTATTTAAGGAAGCGGGCTTGGTAAATAGCCATCAAGGGACCCAAGCCCATCGACACGGTGGGGAATTGCCAAAAATCAGGCATCAGCCACGGGTGGGGATAGGACGACAGGCCTTTGCCATCGACTTCTTGGCGGAAGCTGTCGAGGTCGGTTTCGGATAACCGTCCCTCAAGGAAGGCGCGGGCATACATACCAGGGGCGGAGTGGCCTTGGATGTAAATCAGGTCGCCTTCTTGGTCTTCGTTGGGGGCACGCCAAAAGTGGTTAAAACCGACATCGTAAAGGGTGGCGGCAGACTGGAAGCTGGCGATATGCCCGCCCAGTTCGAGGTCTTTTTTACCTGCCCGCAGCACCAGTGCCATGGCATTCCAGCGGATGATGGAGCGAATGCGGTGTTCGAGTTCGTATTTGCCGGTGGAGCGTTTTTCTTTGCCCACGGGGATGGTATTCAAATAGGCCGTGGTAGCAGTGAACGGCAAATACGCGCCTTGGCGGCGGGCTTTGTCGATCATCTTTTCGAGCAGGTAATGGGCACGCTCGGGTCCATCAGCGGCCAATACAGATTCGAGGGCTTCTACCCATTCGCGGGTTTCGAGAGGGTCAATATCATTGAGGAGCGGGTTAGGCATCGTTTCCACCTTGTGAGTGCGGGCTGGACGCGGCAGGTCGCCGCGTGTCTGACCCAGTGAGCAAATAAGTACCAGCGGCTAAGCCTTGAAACGCAAGACTGCCAAATTTATTCGAAAACGAACATTTTGTAGGGTTAATTCCTAAAAATCGGCTTTTATGTGTGAAAACACACCCATAATGACGCAGTGCAGCAAATTTCACCCACCAACTTTGTTAGATTTTGAATGCAATCCATTCACTTAAGCAAATTTAGTTTTCTATTTTGGGTAAATCAGCCGCGTTGTTGCGCTGCACGATGTTGTTTTTTGGTTGAAAGCAGAGCCAGACCCACAAAAAAAGCCCCCAACCAATCGGTTAGGGGCTTTGGGGCTTCACGCCGCAAGACAAAGGGCGACGTTAAGCGAGCTTATTTGGCCGGTGCAGCCATGGGCATCATGCCGCCGCGAGCACCACGTTTGCCCGCAGGCATGGTGTGCAAGCAATGGCGGTCAAACGCAGATTTTTGCTCGGTAGAGAGCGTGCCGTAGAAGGTTTTCATCGCTTCGGTGACTTTTTCCATGCCGGCCAAGCGATCACGTTGCATGGTCAGCATTTTGTCCATGCGCTCTGGAGCGGTGGTCGAGGTACCTGCAGCACGCATGGCCTGGTATTTTTCCATGTGGGCTTTAGCCGCGCCTTTCACGGTATCGCTAAAAATCGTCCAGCCGTCGGCTTGCTTGGGAGTGAGTTTGAGCTGGACTTTTAATTCGTTTAGATGTGCGTCCACTTTGGCAGGATTCATCATGCCACCGCCCATCATCCCCATCATGCCGTCCTTACCCATTCTGCCCATTTGACCTGCAGCCATGCCATCACGGTTCATGCCGCCCATTCCCATCCCCATCGCAGGGGTGGCTTCAGCAGGAGCAGCCGTAGAAGCAGCCGAGGCGGCAAAGGGCAACATCAAACCAAGCATCAACATGCCAGCGGAAAAAGTTTTTTTCATGTGAATCTCCAACGAAGATGGATAAGAAGCTTGGCGAAACGGCCAAGGAAGCGGCACAACAATTCAGCTTACTGCTATCAGAGCCCTGCGCCCCAAAAAAGTTTTGTTAAATTATGTAAAACGCCCTTCGCCACCGTGTGGCGAAGGGCGTTTTAGCCAGTGCAAGCGTGGCGGGATTACGGCTTACAGGCTACCGGCTTCACGGTTCCTGCGGCAACGGAAGCAGCAACCCGCGTCAGCGAAGCTGCGCCCTTATCATCTAGTCCATCAAACCTAAGCTGTCCTGCTGCCCCCCCTGCGCCACCGCGTGGTGCCAGCTTGGCTTCTAGGCCGGCTTCTCGCAGTCGTTTTTGCAGCCCCTTTGCACCGTCTTCTTGGGTAAACAGCCCCATAGAGACGGCGTATTGGGTTTCGCCAGCGGTGTTGACGATGTAGTTATCAAAGCCTTTATCTTTGGCGGCTTGCGAGGCTTTGCTGGCTTCTTCGCGGTTCGCCTTGGGCGGGAGATACACCCAGAACTTGCCGCCGGTCCGTGCCTCGGGAGCGGTTTCGTGCATTTTGCCGGCAATACCAACTTTGCTGGTCAGGGGTTTGGCACGCGCCATGGCCTCGGCATCGAGTCCAGTCCACTGGAAACAGCGACCGGCTTTTTCGACCGGCTTATCCGCCAAGAGCTTGCGCGGGTCTTCGGCAGCGGGCTTGCTGGGTTTGGGCTCAGCAGCGGGCTTCTCTATTTTTTTATCGGCCTTGTCAGGCTTCTCTGGCTTATCAGCCTTGTGCTCTTTTTCGACCTTGACAGGGGCGGGAGCCGCGACCTTACCAGGTTCAGGACGAGGCTCTGGCTTGGCGGCAACCTTAATCGGTTCCAACACGGGCAGTGGTGGAACGAGAGGAGCAGATTTGTTAGCAATGGGCGCTTCGCCTGCGGGTTTGCCACGCGGAGGAATGGCCGGTAGCACGGGCAAAGCAGGCTGCGTCACCCCGATGGCTTCCACTTTAATAGGTGCGGTTTTTGCGGGTGCAGCTTTTTCTGCTAGCTTATCTACCGGTTTTTCAACGGGTTTTTCGGGCATGGGTTCGGCCAGAATAGGCTTTTCTACCGGCTTACCGTTATCTAACTTAGCTGCCTCGACAGGTTTGCCCAACACGCTACTCTCGGGCGTTCCTGCCAAAAGAGTATTTGTCGAGGGACTTGCAGGCGAGGTGGGGAGGGGGGTGTTGGGGATGAGCTTGACCGCGCTAGCATTGGTTTCGCGCGTGTCTGCCGTGGAGGGGGAGGGAGATTTGACGACCCCAAAAAGTGCTAATCCTAAATTGGCCAATACGATGGCACCAAATAACCGCTTCATAGGCGGGAAATCCTTGCTAAACCATCAAGTGCGAGATTATCCACAATTCGGTGCGAAACAGGGAGGTGTGAGCCTATCAATCTTGCATCTCCGCCGGTCAAAATCACCGTAACAGCGTCAAATTGTGCTTCGAGGTGCGTCACCATTCTGGCGATGGGGGCGGTCAGGGCATTAATACAGCCGCTGTGAATCGCGTCTTCTGTTTGGCGAGGTAGGGGATGATACTCGCCGTGCTCTGCTGTCAGGAGCGCGGTGCTTTCAGCGAGACTGGCACGCATCAGTGAAAAACCAGGGGAAATTGTCCCCCCCAAGAATCTGTTATCGGGCGTAAGGGCATCAATGGTTAAGGCGGTGCCGGCACACACAATAATGCGGGCACTTTGTGGATAGGCAGCGGCGGCAATCAATGCCGCCCAACGATCTGCGCCAAGGCGGTGTGGCGGCAGGTAGCTATTTTTTACCCCGGCCATCTCGGCGGTCGGTACCAGCCAAGTCAAATCACACCCTGAAGGCAAGGCAGCTGCAATCGCTGCTGCGACGGCCTCACCGGCTACGTTACACCCTAGGGCGTAGGTGAAAGGCCACGCTTGCCAGAGAGCAGAAAGCCCCCCTAAATCGGCTAACAAGGTGCTATTTTCTTCTAGCAGGGAATCATCGTCCGCTAACCGCCGCCATTTAAGGCGCGTATTCCCTGCATCAAGCAATAATTTCATGTTGTCCGCCTCAAACTGACTTCTCCTGCATGAATTGCAGTTTCTCCTTGGGTGGTGAGCAGGCGTAGTGCACCCGAGTCATCCACACCCAAGGCAATGCCGTGGCTAGGCTCTCCATATAAGGGCAGCAGTGTTACGCGCTCGCCTTGCCAACCATGCGAACCTTCCCACACTTGCCGAAAAGCGGCAAAACCTTGTTGCTCAAAGCGAGGGAGCATAACCGCCAATGCGATCAATATATCTGCTGCCAGTTTATTTCTGGAGAGCGAAAGGCGCATCTCGGCCACTGAGGCGGTTTCTTGCTCAACCCCTTCTGGCGAGGAAAAGTTGACCCCGATGCCAATCACAACCGCAGAGGGACCCAGCGCATCCCCCGAAAGCTCAATCAAGATGCCTGCAAGCTTGCGATTTTCAAACAAAATATCATTTGGCCACTTTAGCCGCGCAGAGGGTACGCTATTTTCCTGTAACGCGTGCAAAACCGCTAAACCCACCACAAGACTGAGCCCTGAAAGCTGGGATACGCCGCACTGAAATCGCCACAATACAGAAAAGGTAAGTGCAGAGCCTAGCTGAGACTGCCATATCCGGCCATACCGCCCACGCCCGGCGGTTTGGGTTTCAGCTAAGCACACCAATCGAGAAGCTTCTCCTTCGGCAGCACGTTGGAGCATATCGCTATTGGTGGAGGTGGTGGTATCAACTAATTCGAGGGCAAATCCCAATGGAGACGCAGCAAGATAGCGAGTTATTTCGTCAAGATTTAGCCAATCAATTTTACTGGCTAGCTGATAGCCTTGCCCGCGTACACTGTGCAGCACCAGTCCATGTGATTGGGAGAGCTGCTTTAGCCGAGCACACACTAAGGCGCGAGAACATCCCAATTGCTCGGCCAGCCGCTCGCCCGAATGGAAAGCACCATCAGCTAAAAGGCGCAAAAGCGCGAAATCATTGGCTTTCACGCGCAACTTTGTGCGCGAATTTTTTCGAGCGTGGCAGTGGTTGAAGTTTGGAAGAGAAAGGGGATGGCATGAACCTGTCCGCCACGGGCATAGGTTTCTTGCGCACCGACAATTTTATCCAGAGCCCAATCCCCTCCTTTAACCAAAATATCTGGCTGAATTTGGGCAATCAAATCGGCTGGCGTGTCGACATCAAACCACGTCACCATATCAACACAGGCAAGAGCAGCCAGCACAGCGGCGCGGTTATCCAGCGAATTGATCGGGCGATCATCGCCCTTGCCTTGTCGCCGAACAGAATCATCGGTGTTGAGTGCGACAATAAGGCTCACCCCTAAAGCACGCGCTTGGGCCAAATAAGTCACATGACCCCGATGCACAATATCAAAGCAACCATTCGTAAACACAAGGGGACGGGGTAGGTCAGCAAGGCGAGTCTTAAGCTGCTCGGGCATGCAGCACTTTGCTTCAAATGAAGGCAGGGGGTAATTCATCGTGGTTAAGCACTACGTTCAAAGAAGATACGCGATTGTAGCGTGAGCAGCGGTTATTCCGTGCATGTTCTGTAGGGAAAAAAGCAAAAACCCCCCTCAATGATTAAATTGAGGGGGGTTTTTAAATACTTAGCCTGGCGTTGACCTACTTTCACACGGGCAAGCCGCACTATCATTGGCGCAGAGTGGTTTCACTATCCTGTTCGGGATGGGAAGGAGTGGTTCCCACTTGCTATGGACACCAGGCATAAACTGTCGTGAGCTGTTTTTTCAAACAACGCACTAAAACTGAAGAAGAAAGACGACGGGTCAAATTGTATGGCTTTGATTGAAACACTGCGGCTTATAGGATCAAGCCGCACGGGCAATTAGTATCAGTTAGCTTAACGCATTACTGCGCTTCCACACCTGACCTATCAACGTGGTGGTCTCCCACGACCCTTTAGGGCAATCAAGTTGCCAGGGAAGTCTCATCTTGAGGCAAGTTTCGCGCTTAGATGCTTTCAGCACTTATCTCTTCCGAACTTAGCTACCCGGCGATACCACTGGCGTGATAACCGGTACACCAGAGGTTCGTCCACTCCGGTCCTCTCGTACTAGGAGCAGCC
>ERZ650306.91-NODE-91-length-45634-cov-25.112113_pt1 | contig 45634 bp, 34 predicted proteins | sample MGYA00376242_ERZ650306 | MGnify/ENA primary metagenome ERZ650306 (study PRJEB26733, sample SAMN07839244) | wastewater metagenome | biome: urban; feature: wastewater treatment plant; material: waste water | place: USA: North Carolina | collected 2016-03-31 ... | reverse complement strand
TGACCATGATCATCTGGCGCCCTTCCATCTTCGGCATCTGCTCGACCTGACCGATCTCTTCCAGATCGTTCTTGACGCGCTCGAGCTGACGCATGCCGAATTCCTGGTGAGCCATTTCACGGCCACGGAAACGGAGGGTCACCTTCGCCTTGTCGCCTTCGTTCAGGAACTTGATGAGGTTACGCAGCTTGATCTGGTAGTCGTTCTCGTCCGTACCCGGACGGAGCTTCACTTCCTTGACCTGAATCTGCTTCTGCTTCTGCTTGGCTTCGTGGGCCCGCTTGGCTTCTTCGTACTTGTACTTGCCGAAGTCCATCAAGCGGCACACGGGCGGCTTGGCCATCGGTGCGATCTCGACGAGATCCACACCGGCTTCATCCGCTGCTTCCAGGGCAGCACGCAAAGTGACGATGCCGATCTGCTCACCGTCCTCACCTGTCAAACGCACCTCCGGCGCATTGATTTCGCCGTTGACGCGCAGCTTCTTATCCTGAGCGATGGTTTAATTCTCCAAAAAAACAAAAAGTTAGGCCGTGCCAGCGAACGTGGAAATTTCACGCTGCCAACGCTCGACAACCGTATCGAGGGACAATTGGCCGAGGTCTTGATTACCCCGGGCGCGCACGGCCACCACACCAGCTGCCTTTTCCTTGTCACCAACAACAAGCAGATAAGGCAGCTTACGTACGCTATGTTCGCGTATTTTATAAGTAATTTTCTCGTTGCGCAAATCGGCCTCGACGCGGAAGCCCTTGGCGCGCAGCGCCTTGACAACATCCGTGACGTAATCGGCCTGCGCCTCGGAGATGTTCAGCACCACCGCCTGCACCGGCGACAGCCACAGAGGCAGCGCACCGGCGTGGTTTTCGATCAGGATGCCGATGAAGCGCTCCAGCGAACCGAGGATCGCCCGGTGCAGCATGACGGGGCGGCGACGGCCATTATCTTCAGTCACGTACTCCGCATCGAGGCGCTCCGGCAGCACGAAGTCGAGCTGCATGGTGCCGCACTGCCACGAGCGACCGAGGGCGTCCTTCACGTGATATTCGATCTTCGGACCGTAGAAGGCACCCTCGCCCGGCAGCTCTTCCCACTGGTGACCGGAGGCCGCCAGCGCTTCACGCAAGCCGGATTCGGCCTTATCCCAGATCTCGTCGCTGCCAGCGCGCTTTTCAGGGCGCAGGGACAGCTTGACCGCCACATCGGTGAAGCCGAAATCGCGATACACGCGGGAGAGCAGCTCGTTGAAGGCGGTGACCTCGGACACGATCTGGTCTTCGGTGCAGAAGATGTGGGCATCATCCTGCACAAAACCGCGCACACGCATCAGGCCGTGCAGCGCGCCGGACGGCTCGTTGCGATGGCAGGAGCCGAACTCGGCAAGACGCAGCGGCAGATCGCGGTAGGAATGCAGGCCGTGGTTGTAGATCTGGACGTGGCCCGGGCAGTTCATCGGCTTGATCGCGTAATCACGCTTTTCCGATTCGGTGGTGAACATGTTGTCCCGGTAGTTGTCCCAGTGGCCGGACCGCTCCCACAGCTGGCGATCCATCACCAGCGGGGTCTTCACCTCCTGGTAGCCGGCATCGGTGAGCACTCGGCGCATGTACTGCTCGATCTGCTGCCAGAGCGTCCAGCCATGGGGGTGCCAGAACACCATACCCGGCGCCTCATCCTGCAGGTGGAAGAGATCCAGTTGCTTGCCGAGGCGACGGTGATCGCGCTTCTCGGCTTCTTCCAGCATGTGCAGGTAGGCTTCCTGGTCTTCCTTCTTCGCCCAGGCGGTGCCGTAGATGCGCTGCAGCATCTCGTTCTTCGAGTCGCCACGCCAGTAGGCGCCCGCGACCTTCATCAGCTTGAAGACCTTGAGCTTGCCGGTGGACGGCACGTGGGGACCGCGGCACAGGTCAGTGAAGTCGCCCTCGCGGTACAGCGAGACATCCTGATCAGCAGGAATCGAGGCGATGATCTCGGCCTTGTAGTGCTCGCCGATGGACTTGAAGTAGGCCACCGCCTCGTCGCGCGGCAGCACGCTGCGCTCGACCGGAATGTCGCGCTTGGCGAGCTCCTGCATGCGCGCTTCGATCTTCTCGAGATCTTCGGGCGTGAACGGGCGCTTATAGGAGAAGTCGTAGTAGAAGCCGTTCTCGATCACCGGCCCGATGGTCACCTGGGCGTCCGGGAACAGTTCCTTCACCGCATAGGCCAGCAGGTGAGCAGTGGAGTGCCGGATGATCTCGAGGCCGTCCGCGTCCTTGTCGGTCACGATCGCGAGGGCGGTATCGTTTTCGATGAGGTGGGAGGTATCGACGAGCCGGCCGTCGATCTTGCCGGCCAGTGCGGCGCGGGCCAGGCCGGTACCGATGGAGGCGGCAACCTGGGCAATCGTCACGGGCTGCTCGAAACTGCGTACGGAACCGTCGGGCAAGGTGATGTTGGGCATGATGGCTCGCTCCGGGAAAATTCAGGGCAAAAAAAAAGTGCGGACGAGCCGCACTTTTTCTTTTTTGGAAAACGCCTTACAGCAGACTCGGTATTGCTTAGTCCTGCTTGCTGCAAGTTCGAGACATTCGTTTTCCTTCTTAGGTGTTTGGTAGGCGCGATTGGACTCGAACCAACGACCCCCACCATGTCAAGGTGGTGCTCTAACCAGCTGAGCTACGCGCCTAAGAAGCCCGCATTATAGACGAGCCCTGAAAGTTGTCAACCTTTCGTTGAGATTATCTGGATTCAGGCCACGCGGCGAGAAAACGCTCCCAGTGCGTGCCGGCCAGCCGGCCAAGGGATTCACGCACGAAGGCGATCTCGGCGTCGTACTGGACTTTGTCGAAAACACCGCGCATCAGCTGGAAGCGCAGGAACACCAGATAGGTGTTCACCACGTCGGTCTCGCAGTAATCGCGGATCTCGGCGATCTTCCCTTCCCGATAGCCCTGCCACACGGCCGAGCCGTCCATCCCCAGCTTGCCCGGAAAACCCATCAGCTTGGCAAGATCATCCAGCGGCGCGCTGGCCCGGGGCTGGTACAGCGCCAGCAGATCCATCAGATCCAGGTGCCGGGTGTGATAGCGGCCGATGTAGTTGTTCCACTTGAAATCGCGGGAGTCGGTGTAGTCGCCATCCCCCAGATCCCAATAGCGCGGCGCACTGACACCGTGGAGCATGCCCCGGTAGTGCAGCACAGGCAGATCGAAGCCGCCGCCGTTCCACGAGACGATCTGCGGGGTGAACTTCTCGACACCATCGAAGAAGCGCTGGATGAGTTCGCCCTCGGTGCATTCCGGCTCGGAGAGCGAGAACACCCGAAACTGGCTCATGTCCCGCAGGGCGCAAGAGATCGTCACCACCCGCTGGAGGTGGTGCGGCAGGAAATCCGTGCCGTTGCTGGCGCGACGCTGCTGGAACGCGAACTCCGCAACCTCATCCGCCCCCAGATCAGCCGGCAGGCCGTGGAGCTGGCGGATGCCCTCCACGTCGGGGATCGTCTCGATATCAAAAACAAGCGTGCTGGCCATACCGATCTTCAGGCGGGAAAGACACCAGTGGAAAGATAGCGGTCGCCACGGTCGCAGACGATGGAAACGATCACCGCGTTCTCGAGCTGCTCGGCCAGGCGCAGGGCCACGGCCAGCGCGCCACCGGATGAAATCCCGGCAAAGATGCCCTCCTCCCGCGCGAGGCGACGGGTCATCTCTTCGGCGTCCGCCTGGGAGACGTATTCGAGCTGATCGACCCGGGCCTTATCGTAGATGCGCGGCAGATAGGCTTCCGGCCACTTGCGGATGCCGGGGATCTGCGCTCCGTCCGCCGGCTGGCAGCCGACGACACGAACCGCCGGGTTCTGCGACTTGAGGTAGGTGGACACGCCCATGATCGTACCGGTGGTGCCCATGCTGCTCACGAAGTGAGTGATCGTGCCGCCGGTCTGTGCCCAGATCTCGGGGCCGGTGCCGTCGATGTGAGCCTGGGGGTTGTCCGGGTTGGCGAACTGGTCGAGGATCACCCCACGGCCTTCGTCACGCATCCGCTCGGCCACGTCGCGAGCCAGCTCCATGCCGCCCTCCTTGGGCGTCAGCACCAGCTCGGCGCCAAAGGCACGCATGGTCTGACGGCGCTCGATGCTCTGGTTCTCAGGCATCACAAGGATCATGCCGTAGCCGCGGATCGCCGCCGCCATCGCCAGCGCGATGCCGGTATTGCCGCTGGTGGCTTCGATCAGGGTCTGACCGGGCTGGATGTCGCCGCGAGCCTCGGCCCGCAGGATCATCGACAGCGCCGGGCGATCCTTCACCGACCCCGCCGGATTATTGCCCTCGAGCTTGGCAAGGATGACGTTGTTGCGGCCCGCGGTGATGCGCTTGAGCCGGACCAGCGGGGTCTGGCCCACGTAGTCTTCGAGTGTCTTGAATTCCATGGTTCGATTCTGTCCGATGTCGGGTGAAACGATGATAGCGAATGCCGCTCAGTAACACGCAAAGCAAGTGACGCGCCATCGCGCACCACACTGCCCCAGCCTGCATCTGCAAGCAAAAAGGGGCTTCCAGCGGAAGCCCCCGGGACGCTTTGTCGGCTTTGCGCCAGCCTTTTACGGACGGCCGATGCTCAGGTAGGTGAGGCCGGCCTGACGCGGCAGGGCCGGATCGAAGATGTTGCGGCCATCGAAGATCAGCGGGCTCTTGAGCTTGGCCTTGATGGCGTCAAAATCCGGGCTGCGGAATTCCTTCCACTCGGTGACGATCACCAGCGCGTCGGCGCCGTCGAGGGCCTGCATCGGCCGGTCGGCGTAGGTGAGGCGCGCTTCATCGCCAAAGATGCGGCGGCTCTCGTCCATCGCCACCGGGTCGTAGGCCGTGACAGTTGCGCCGCGGCGGAACAGCTCGGCGATGATCACCCGGCTGGGCGCCTCGCGCATGTCGTCGGTGTTCGGCTTGAAGGCCAGGCCCCACAGGGCGAAGTGCTTGCCGGAGAGATCCTCGCCGAAACGCGAGACGATCTTGTCCACCAGCACCAGCTTCTGGGCGTCGTTGGCGTCTTCGACGGCGTTGAGCACATGCAGCGCATGGCCCGCGTCGGCGCCGGTCTTGATGAGCGCCTTCACGTCCTTCGGGAAACACGAACCGCCGTAGCCGCAACCGGCGTACAGGAAGTGATAGCCGATCCGCGGATCGCTGCCGATGCCCTGGCGCACCAGTTCGATGTCGGCACCCAGGCTCTCGGCCAGCAGCGCCAGCTCGTTCATGAAGCTGATCCGGGTGGCGAGCATGGCGTTGGCGGCGTACTTGGTCAGCTCGGCGCTGCGCAGATCCATGATCAGCAGCTTTTCGTGGTTGCGCTGGAAGGGCGCGTACAGGGCCTTCATCAGGAAGATCGCCTGGTCGTCCTCGGCGCCGACGACGATGCGGTCGGGACGCATGAAGTCGTCCACCGCCGCGCCTTCCTTCAGGAACTCGGGGTTGGACACCACGCTGTAGGGAATCGATTCGCCACGGGCATCGAGTTCGGCCCGGACGGCGGCCTTGACCTTGTCGGCGGTGCCCACCGGCACGGTGCTCTTGTCGACGATCACCTTGTAGTCGGTCATGTGGCGGCCGATGGAACGGGCGGCAGCCAGCACGTACTTGAGGTCGGCCGAGCCGTCTTCATCGGGCGGCGTGCCAACGGCGATGAACTGGATGGTGCCGAACTGCACGGCTTCCTGGACGTCGGTGGTGAAGTGCAGCCGGCCGGCCGCCACGTTGCGGGCGACGACATGATCGAGACCCGGCTCGTGGATGGGGATGCCACCTTCCTTCAGGATGCGGATCTTCTCCGGATCCAGATCGAGGCACAGCACGTCGTTGCCCATCTCAGCAAGACAGGCCCCGGACACGAGACCCACATAACCGGTACCGACCACGGTGATTTTCATGTTTTGATTCCCGAGACGAAACTAGATAAACCGAACTGGAAACTGGCATCCGGGCGGACTGCGCCGCCTGCCAGACAACCCGCCGCAAAGGCTAGGGCGAGAGATCGAATTCTTCGGTGCGTTTGGGCGGATAGGTTTCCCAGCCACCGCAGGCCGGACATCGCCAGTAGAACTGACGCGCCTTGAAACCACAGGCGTCACAGCGATAGCGCGCCACCCGCCGGGTGTGGCCATGCACCAAGCCCTTCACGAGCTCGATGTCGGTACGCTGCTCGACCGGCGCGGTGAGCAGGGCCGCTTCGAGGAGCTTGTCGAGGCCCAGCAGGGTGGGGTTGCGACGCAGTTCGTCGCGCACCAGCTGATACGCCGCCTGCGGGCCTTCCTTCTGCAACTCCCACTGGAACAGCGCGTCGAGCAGATCCAGCGACGGGTATTGATCGAGGAAGCTGCGCAGCAACTGCATGCCCTGCTCCAGCTGCCCGAGGCGCCGGTAGGCATCCATCAGACGCTCGGCCACCAGCGCGAGGTAGACCGGATTCTGGCTCTCGATCTTCTTCCAGGCCTCGAGCGCCGCCGCGTCGTCGCCCCGCGCCGCGTGCAGGTCGCCCAGCAACATGCTGGCCCGCACCGACTTGCGGTTCATCTCGAGGGCGCGACCAAGACTTGCAAGGCCTTCATCGAAGCGCGAATTGGCAATATCTGCGCTCGCCAGCTCACAGTGGAAATTGGAGACTTCCTTTTCCCACAGCACGCCTTCGTGGGGCAGCGCCTCGGCGATCTCGATGGCCTTGCGCCAGTCTTTTTCCTGCTGGTAGATGTCGAGCAGGTTCTTCAGGGCGAAATCGTTCAGGCGCGTGCCACGCAGCTTGACGAAGATCGCTTCGGCGCGATCGAGCAGGCCGGCTTTCAGGAAATCCAGCCCTAGCTCGGATAGCGCCTGCTGACGCTGCTCGTCGGAGAGGTCGTCCCGATCCACTAGGTTCTGATGCATCCGGATCGCGCGATCCGTCTCACCGCGGCGGCGGAACAGGCTGCCGAGGGCGAAATGCAGCTCGACGGTCTGGTTGTCAATCTTGACGGCCTCGATGAAGGCGTCGATCGCCTTGTCAGGCTGTTCGTTGAGCAGGAAATTGAGGCCGGTCAGGTAAGTGCGCGGAAGCGCACGGGATTCCCGGACCAGGTGTTTGATGTCGATCCGCGCCGCCAGCCAGCCCAGCGCAAAGAACAGCGGGAAGGCGAGAAGCCACCAGAGTTCGAATTCCATGAATCAGTAGCTCTCGGGGAGATCGGGCCCGTGGGCCAGGGGGAGCGTGTTCCGTCCTTCTGCGGGCGCCGGGCTGCCCTGCCTGCCGCGCAGGTGACCGATTTCCCGGTGCTGGCGGTAAAGCGTGGCCACCGTGGCCGTCACGCCGATCAGCACACCGATCACGACGAACAGGAGGATCACCAGCACCAGCGGCACATGCCACTCGGCGCCAAAGAAAAAGCGCAGCACGACCACGTCGTCGTTCTTGACGGCGAAGCCGAACAGCAGGAGGAACAGAAACAGCCGGAAAAGCCAGATGAGAGCGCGCATCGCGGAATTATCCCTGACGCGGGCAAAAAAAAGAAGGCGGCCTGAGCCGCCTTCCTGATCGAGCCTGGGACCTCACGGACCCCGGCGCCGGGCGTCGACGGGTTACCCCATCATGTCGACGCGTTCGCGCAATTCCTTGCCTGCCTTGAAATGCGGAACATACTTCTCCGGCACCTGTACCTTCTCCCCCGACTTGGGATTACGCCCGACACGGGGAGGACGGTAGTTCAAGGCAAAGCTGCCAAATCCGCGGATCTCGATGCGATCACCCCGCGACAGGGCGTCGGTCATCGCATCGAGAATCATCTTGACCGCGAACTCGGCGTCCTTCGCGACCAGCTGGGGAAAACGCTCCGCCAGCCGGGCGATGAGCTCCGACTTGGTCATGCCCGAACCGCTTACTTCTGCTCGTTGAGCTTGGCCTTCAGCAGCGCACCGAGGTTGGTGGTGCCGCTGGCAGCGGAGCCGCTGTCAGACGCCAGCTTGCTCATGGCTTCGTTCTGCTCGACCTGATCCTTGGCACGGATCGACAGGTTGATGCCGCGGGTCTTGCGGTCAACGTTGACGATCAGGGCTTCGACGGAGTCACCAACCTTCAGCAGCTGGGACAGGTCATCCACGCGGTCGCGGGAGAACTCGGAAGCACGCAGGTAGCCTTCGACATCGCTGTTCAGGGCGATCACGGCGCCACGGGCATCCACGGTCTTCACGGTGCCGGTCACGAGGGTGTTCTTGTCGTGGGTGGCGATGAAGTTGGTGAACGGATCCCCATCGAGCTGCTTGATGCCGAGGGAGATGCGCTCCTTCTCGACGTCGATGTTCAGCACCACGGCCTCGACTTCGTCGCCCTTCTTGTACTGGCGGACAGCTTCTTCGCCAGACAGGGACCAGGACAGGTCGGACAGGTGAACCAGACCATCGATGCCGCCTTCCAGGCCGATGAACACGCCGAAGTCGGTCAGGGACTTGATCTGACCACGGACCTTGTCGCCCTTCTTGTGGTTGATGGCGAAATCGTCCCACGGGTTGGACATGCACTGCTTCATGCCCAGGGAGATACGGCGACGGTCTTCGTCGATCTCGAGAATCATCACTTCGACTTCGTCGCCCAGCTGGACAACCTTGGTCGGGTGGATGTTCTTGTTGGTCCAGTCCATTTCAGACACGTGAACCAGGCCTTCGATGCCCTGCTCGACTTCAACGAACGCACCGTAGTCGGTGATGTTGGTGACCTTGCCGAACAGACGGGTGCCCTGCGGGTAACGACGGGAGATGCCGACCCACGGATCTTCGCCCAGCTGCTTGAGACCCAGGGAGACGCGGTTCTTCTCCTGGTCGAACTTGAGCACCTTGGCTTCGAGTTCGTCGCCCACGGAGAGGACTTCCGACGGGTGACGCACACGGCGCCAGGCCAGATCGGTGATGTGCAGCAGGCCGTCGATGCCACCCAGATCCACGAACGCGCCGTAGTCGGTGATGTTCTTGACGATACCCTTGACGACAGTGCCTTCCTTGAGGGTTTCGAGGAGCTTCTGACGCTCTTCACCCATGGAAGCTTCGAGGACGGCGCGACGGGAAACGACAACGTTGTTGCGCTTGCGGTCGAGCTTGATGACGCGGAATTCGAATTCCTTGCCTTCGAACGGGGTGGTGTCCTTGACCGGACGCATGTCGACCAGGGAACCCGGGAGGAAGGCGCGAATGCCATTGACCATGACGGTCAGGCCACCCTTCACCTTGCCGGTGATCATGCCCTTGACGAGGATCGCGTCGTTCAGGGCCTTGTCGAGGTCGTTCCAGGCGGCGATGCGCTTGGCCTTGTCGCGGGAAAGGCGGGTCTCGCCGTAGCCGTCTTCGAGCTGCTCGATGGCAACCTGGACGTAGTCGCCGACTTGGGCGGCAAGCTCACCGCGGTCGGTGCGGAATTCGTCGAGGGGGATGTAGCTCTCGGACTTCAGGCCGGCGTTGACGACCACGAAGTTCTGGTCGATACGCACGACTTCGGCGGTGATGACTTCACCGGCGCGCATTTCCTGGCGATTGAGGGACTCCTCAAACAGCGCGGCAAAACTTTCCTCGAAGGAAGCAGGGGTGGCAGTGGACATAGAAAAAAAGAACCTTACAACCGTTGTGACACGGCGGTTGGTTGAAAAACTTCCGCGCCCGGGCGGGCTGCGGAAGACGTCAGCTACGAAGTACCGCGGCCTGCTGAAGCACGAAATCGACCGCCTGTTGGATGGTCATTTCCGATGTATCGAGCAGCGCTGCATCCTCGCTTCTTTTCAGTGGCGCGACGGCGCGCTGGGAATCCCGGGCGTCACGTTCACGCAAGTCACTGAGCAGATCGTCCATGTTAGCAGGCATTCCTTTATCGATCAACTGCTTATATCGACGTTCGGCGCGCGCTTCGGCAGACGCGGTGAGGAAGATCTTGACCGGGGCATCAGGGAAGATCACCGAGCCGATGTCACGCCCTTCGGCTACCAGCCCGGGGGCACGACGGTAGGCGCGCTGGCGCCAGAACAGCGCCTCGCGAACCGCCGGCAGGACGGCCACCTTGGAGGCGCCCACCGAGCAGGCTTCGCTGCGGATGGCGTTGGTCACATCGTCGCCGGCGAGGAACACCGTGTCGCCTTCGAAGGTCGCCGGCAGCGCAGCGGCGATGCGGGCGAGCGCCGCTTCGTCGTCCAGGGCCACGCCTTCGCGCATCCCGGCGAGAGCGACGAGGCGGTACAGGGAGCCGCTGTCCAGGTGCTGGAAACCCAGGGCCTCGGCTACCCGGGCGCCGACGGTGCCCTTGCCGGACGCCGACGGGCCGTCAATGCCGATCACCGGCACCGGCGTGGCGATGCCGGCAAAGGTGGTGAAGTATTCCGGGAAGGTCTTGTTCACGCACTTCGGGTCATTGATGCGCACGTACGGGCCGCCCAGGGTGGCGAGGGAGAAGCACATCGCGACCCGGTGATCCTCGTAGGTGTCGATCACCGCCCGCTGCAGCTGGGCAGGCGGGGTGATGCGGATGCTCTCGGAGAACTCCTCGACCTCCGCGCCAAGCTTGCGCAGCTCGGTCGCCATGGCGGCGATGCGGTCGGTTTCCTTGACCCGCCAGCTGCCGATGTTGCGTAGATGGGTGGTGCCGTCGGCAAAGAGCGCCGCGACGGCCAGGGTCATCGCGGCATCCGGGATGTGGTTGAGGTCCAGATCGATGGCCTTGAGCTTGCCGGAGGCCGGGCCTCGCGCTTCGATCCAGTCGTCGCCCCAGGTGATCTCGGCGCCCATCTCGGCCAGCGCATCGGCGAACTTCACGTCGCCCTGGATGCTGCGCTTGCCGGCACCGACCACCCGCACGGGGCCACCGCCCAGCGCGCCGGCGGCAAGGAAGTAGCTGGCGGTGGAGGCATCGCCCTCAACGGCGATCCGCCCCGGCGACACGTAGCCCTGGCCGGCCGGCACGATGAAGCGGCTCCAGCCGTCGCGCTGGACGATCACGCCGAAGCGCTCCATCAGGTTGAGGGTGATCTCGACGTAGGGCCGGCTGATGAGCTCGCCTTCCACGTCGATGATGAGGGGCTTGTCGCGGGCCACCAGCGGCGCCGCCTGCAGCAGCCCGGTGAGGAACTGGCTGGACACGTTGCCGCGCACGCTGACGCGCTCGGCGCCCAGTTGGGCCGGCTTGAGCGCCAGGGGCGGATAGCCCTCCTGCCCCAGCCATTCGACGCACGCGCCGAGCTGCTTGAGGCCGTCCACCAGATCGCCGATGGGGCGCTCGTGCATGCGCGGCACGCCCGACAGGCTCACCACCGCGCCCGGATCGTCGCAACCCGACAGGCTGGCGACGATGGCCGGCACCAGGGTGCGGATGCTGAGGCCGGAGTTGCCCACAAAAAGATCGGCCTTGAGCTGGCCAAAGCGGCCGCCGCAGCCCGTCACCCGCAGGGCGTCGCCCTCCTCGGCCACGGGCACGCCCAGCGCGACGATGGCGTTGCGCATCACGCGCGTGTCGTCGGAATCAAGCAGCGCCTCGACGAGGGTCTCGCCCTCGGCCAGCGCCGCCAGCAGCAGCACGCGGTTGGAGATGCTCTTCGAGCCGGGCAGGCGCACGGTGCCGGCGGCCTTCAGCATCGGCGGCAGATCGATGAATTCCATGGGGACTCCTATTTCAGGGGGTGGCGCTTCCGCCCGCAGCCGGCGATGGCAGCCGGACGGAAGGCTCGACAATCGGAACGGGCTCACTCGCCCGAAGGCGAGGCCGGAAAGGCCTTGTCGGCCCAGGTGTTGCGGGCGCGGCTGGCTTCATCGAAGACGGCCTCCAGCGCCGGGCCATCGCCCGCCACCAGCAGGGCGCGCAGATAGGCCAATTCGGAAAGATAGGCGTCGAGTTCGGCGAGCAGCGAATGACGGTTGGCCACGCAGATGTCCCGCCACATCTCGGGATGGCTGCCGGCCACCCGGGTGAAATCCCGGAAGCCGCTCGCGGCGTAGCTGAAGAGCTGCTCGGCGTTGGCGCGGCCGGCCAGATCGTGCACCAGGCCGAAGGCCAGGAGGTGCGGCAGGTGGCTGACGGCGGCGAAGACGCGGTCGTGTTCCTGGGGGCTCATCTCGTGGAGCACGGCGCCGCAGGCCGCCCAGACATCCCGCACCCGGGCGATGGCCTCGGGGCGGTTCTCGGGCAGCGGCGTGACGACCACCTTGCGGCCGACGTAGAGCTCGGCGCGGGCCGCCACCGGGCCGCTCTTCTCGGCGCCGGCGATGGGGTGCGCAGGCACCACGTTGGGCAGGCGATGGCCCAGGTGGCGGTAGATCGCCTCGATCACGTCGCGCTTGGTGCTGCCGGCATCGGTGACGATGGTGTCAGGGCCCAGATGCGGGGCAATGGCCGCCGCCACGGCGTCCATCTGGCCGACCGGCATCGCCAGCAGGACCAGATCAGCGCCCTGCAGGGCCGTTGCCCAGTCGGTGGAGATTTCGTCGATGAGGCCGAGTTCGCGGGCCTTGGCCAGAGGCTCGGGGCGACGCCCCACGCCGACGATGTGATTGACGAGGCCCGCCTTGCGCAGCGCGAGGGCGAAGGAGCCACCGATCAGGCCGACGCCGCAGACGACCAGCTTGTCGATCTTGTTCACGCCGGGCACCGCTCAGGCCAGGGCTGCAGGCAGGACTTCGAGGAAGCGGGCGTTCTCGCTCTCGAGGCCGATGGAGACGCGCAGCCATTCGGGCATGCCGTAGCCGCCGATGGGGCGGACGATCACGCCCTGGCGCAGCAGGCGCTGATTGACGCCGGCGCCATCGCCCACCTTGAAGGTGACGAAGTTGCCGTAGGACGGGATCCACTCCAGCCCAAGGCGCGTGAAGCCGTCGCACAACTGCTTCATGCCGGCGGCGTTGAGCTCGAAGCTGCGCTGGAGGAATTCGTCGTCGAATAGCGCCGCAGCCGCGGCGGCGAGGCCCGGGATGCACACGTTGAACGGCTGACGCACCCGGTTGAGCAGGTCGATCACCGCCGGGTTGCCGATGCCGTAGCCCACACGCAGGCCGGCGAGCCCATACGCCTTCGAGAAGGTGCGGCTGACCAGCAGGTTGGGGAAGCGGGCAACCCAGGCGATGGCGTCGTAGCGGTCGGCCGGGGCGAGGTATTCGGTGTAGGCCTCGTCCAGCACCACCAGCACATCCGCCGGCACACGGGCGAGAAAGGCCTCGAGCTCGGCTCCGGGCACGAAGGTCCCGGTGGGGTTGTTGGGGTTGGCGATGAAGATGACGCGGGTGGCCGGCGTGATCGCCGCCAGCATGGCGTCGAGGTCGTGGCCGAACGCCTTGGCCGGCACTTCGATGCCGCGGGCGCCGGCCGCCTGGGTCGCGAGCGGATAGACGGCGAAGGCGTGCTGGGCGTAGATCGCGTCGCGGTCGGGGCCGAGGAAGGCGCCGGCGACCATCTCGAGGATGTCGTTGGAGCCGTTGCCGAGGACGATCTGGTTCATCGCCACGCCGTAGCGGCGGCACAGGGCGTCCTTCAACTCGAAACCGTTGCCGTCGGGGTAGCGGGCGATGTCGGCAAGCGACGCCTGCATCGCGGCGCGGGCCTTCTCGCCGACACCGAGGGGGTTCTCGTTGGAGGCGAGCTTGACGATGGATTCCTCGGCCAGCCCCATCTCGCGGGCCAGTTCGGAAATCGGCTTGCCAGGCTGATAGGGAGAGATCGCCCGGATGTGGGCGGGCGCCAGATCACACAAACGCATCGGAGACTCCAGGAGAAATCAGTACACAGCCTGGGGGTAGGAACCCAGGACTTTCAGACAGGCAGCCCGATCGGCCAGGGCATCGAGGGCAGCCTTGACCGCCGGATCGTCGCGATGGCCTTCGACGTCCACGTAGAACACGTATTCCCACAGGGCCGAGCGGGCCGGGCGCGATTCGAGGCGACTCATGGACACGCCCGCATCGGCCAGCGGGGCGAGCAGTTCGTGCATCGCACCGGGGCGGTTGCTGGCGGACATGATCAGTGAGGTCTTGTCGGCGCCAGAGCGGCCGGCGTCGTGGCGACCGAGCACGAAGAAGCGGGTGGTGTTGTTGGGCTCGTCCTCGATGTTCTCGACCAGCCGCGGCAGGTCGTAGCGCTCAGAGGCTGCCTCGCCGGCGATCGCCGCGGCGCCCGGCTCGAGGGATGCCAGCCGGGCCGCTTCGGCGTTGCTGCCGACGGGAATCCGCGGCACGCCGGGCAGCGAGCGGTTGAGCCACTCGTGGCACTGAGCCAGGGACTGGGCGTGGGAATACACCTTGCGGATGCTGCCAAGGCTGGACTCGCGGGTCATCAGGTGCTGATGGATACGCACGACCACCTCGCCGCAGATCTTGAGCGAGGTGCCGAAGAGCAGATCAAGGGTGCGACCGACGGCGCCCTCGGTGGAATTCTCGACCGGCACGACGCCATACTGGGCATGACCGGCTTCGACCTCGCGGAACACGTCGTCGATGCTGCCCTGGGGCGCCAGCCGCGCGGCGTGGCCGAAGTGCTTGACCGCAGCGCTCTCGGAAAAGGTGCCCAGCGGGCCAAGAAAGGCCACGCCGAGGGGGTTCTCGAGGGACAGGCAGGCCGACATCACCTCCCGGAAGAAGAAGGTGACGCTCTCGTCGGGCAGCGGCCCGGCGTTGAGATCCTGGATGCGGCGCAGCACCTGGGCTTCGCGCTCGGGGCGGTAAACCTGCCCGAACTCGCCATACTTGGCCTTGATTTCACCCACGTGCTGGGCGCATCTGGCGCGCTCGTTGAGCAGCGCCAGGATCTGTGCGTCGATGGCGTCGATCTGGGCGCGAACAACACCCAGTTCCTGCAGCATCCCCTCGTTCATGCCCTCTCCTGAAAATGCGCCGCTCACGCCCGGCGCGCAGCGAAATCCTGCATCAGCTCGACCAGCGCGTCGATGCCTTCGAGCGACATGGCGTTGTAGATCGACGCCCGCATGCCTCCCACCGACTTGTGGCCCTTGAGCCCTTCCAGCCGGCGCTCGGCAGCAGCCGCCAGGAATGCGGCATCCAGCGCGCCATCGGCCAGAGTGAAGGGCACGTTCATGCGCGAGCGGCAATCGACCGCCACCGGGTTGCGGTAGAAGCCGCCGCTGCCATCGATCGCGTCATAGAGCCGCTTTGCCTTGGCGATGTTGGCCGCCTCGACCGCAGCCACGCCCCCCTTGGCGAGCAGGTGCTTGAAGATCAGCCCCGCCAGATAGATGCTGAAGGTCGGTGGGGTGTTGAGCATCGAGCCGTTCTCGGCCATCACCGCAAAGTCCATCACGGTGGGCGTGGTGGGCGCAGCCTTGCCCAGCAGGTCTTCGCGGACGATCACGATGACGAGGCCAGCCGGGCCGATGTTCTTTTGCGCGCCGGCGTAGATCAACCCGTACTTCGAGACGTCCATCGGACGCGACAGGATGTGCGAGCTCATGTCGGCCACCACCGGCACGCCGGCCGGCGTTTCGGGCAGGTCGAACATCTCGACGCCGTGGATGGTTTCGTTGGTGCACAGATGCACGTAGGCAGCCGAAGGATCGAAGCTCAGCTCGCCGGCGCCCGGCAGGCGGGTGAAGGCATCGGCCTCGGTGGAGCCCGCCAGACGCGCCTTGCCGACGCGCTGGGCTTCCTTGATGGCCTTCTTCGACCACGAACCGGTGACCACGTAATCCGCCGAGCCGCCGGCCAGCAGATTCATCGGGATCTGCGCGAACATCTGGGTGGCCCCGCCCTGCAGGAACAGCACCTTGTAGCTGGACGGGATGCCCATCAGCGTGCGCAGGTCGGCCTCGGCCGATTCGATCACGCCGGTGAAATCCTTGCCCCGGTGGGACATCTCCATGATGCTCATGCCGCGACCATGCCAGTCGAGGAGTTCGTCGCGGGCCTTTTCGAGGACCGGAGTCGGCAGCACTGCCGGCCCCGCCGAGAAATTGAAGATACGCATCGTCTGAATCCTGAATTACGGGTTGCTCTTGCTGCTCAAGCCTCAGGCTTCCGGGGCGCCTTCGCCGCCGACTTCCTGCTCGTCCTCGTCGCCTTCGAGGATCTTCTGCACGCCGGAGAGGGTGCTGCCCTCATCCACCGAGATCAGCGTCACGCCCTGGGTGGCGCGGCCCATCTCGCGGATCTCGGAGACGCGGGTGCGCACCAGAACACCGCCGGTGGTGATCAGCATCAGCTGATCCTTCTCGGTAACCAGCGTGGCGGCGACGACCTTGCCGTTACGGTCGGAGGTCTGGATCGCGATCATGCCCTTGGTGCCGCGGCCGTGGCGGGTGTATTCGGCGATCGGGGTGCGCTTGCCGAAGCCGTTTTCGGTGGCGGTGAGCACGCTCGGCGATTCGTCGCCGGAGACCACCATCGCGATCACGCTCTGGCCCTCCTCGAGCATCATGCCGCGCACGCCGCGGGCCTGACGGCCCATCGGACGCACATCGTTCTCGGAGAAGCGCACCGCCTTGCCGGCGTCGGAGAACATCATCACGTCGTGCTTGCCGTCGGTGATCGCCACGCCAACCAGGAAGTCGCCCTCGTCCAGCCCCACGGCGATGATGCCGGCCTTGCGGGGGTTGGAGAAGTCGGTGAGCGGGGTCTTCTTGACGGTGCCCTGGGCGGTGGCCATGAAGATGAAGTGACCTTCGTCGAACTCCTTGACCGGCAGCACGGCGGTGATCTTCTCACCCTCCAGCAGCGGGAAGAGGTTGACGATGGGCTTGCCGCGGGAATTGCGGTTGCCTTCCGGCACCTCATACACCTTGAGCCAGTACAGCCGGCCACGATTGGAGAAGCACAGGATGTGGTCGTGGGTGTTGGCCACGAAGAGCTGGTCGACGAAGTCGTCGTCCTTGACCGCCGCCGCCTGCTTACCACGGCCGCCGCGCTTCTGGGCGCGGTAGTCGGTGAGCGGCTGGCGCTTGAAGTAGCCGGTGTGGGACAGAGTGACGACCATATCCTGGGGCGCGATCAGATCCTCGATATTGATGTCGGCGGTGTTCATCACCACCTCGGAGCGGCGCGGGTCGCCGAACTGCTGCTTGATGAGCGCAAGCTCGTCGCCGATGATCGCGGTGATCCGCTCCGGCCGGGCCAGGATGTCCAGCAGGTCGGCGATGGTGTCCATCACCTCGCGGTATTCCGCGACGATCTTGTCCTGTTCGAGGCCGGTCAGGCGCTGCAGGCGCAGTTCAAGGATCGCTTGCGCCTGAGCGTCGGAGAGGCGGTAGCCCTGCTCCGACAGGCCGAACTCCGGCGCGAGGCCTTCGGGGCGGAAGGCGGCAGCGTCGGCAACGGCGCGGTGGAGCATCTCCTCGACCAGCGCCGAACGCCACTGGCGGCCCATCAGCGCCTTCTTGGCTTCCGGCGGCGTGGGCGCGGCCTTGATGAGGGCGATGATCTCGTCCACGTTCGAGAGCGCAACGGCCAGGCCTTCGAGGATGTGGCCGCGCTCGCGGGCCTTGCGCAGTTCGAAGATGGTGCGACGGGTGACCACCTCGCGCCGGTGGGCGAGGAAGCAGTCGATCATCTGGCGCAGGTTGAGCAGGCGCGGCTTGCCATCCACCAGCGCCACCATGTTCATGCCGAAGGTGTCCTGCAGCTGGGTCTGCTTGAACAGGTTGTTCAGCACCACGTCGGGCATCTCGTTACGCTTGAGCTCGATGACCACGCGCATGCCCGACTTGTCGGATTCGTCGCGGATCTCGCTGATGCCTTCGATCCGCTTTTCGTTCACCAGCTCGGCGATCTTCTCGAGCAGGGTCTTCTTGTTAACCTGATACGGGATCTCGTCGACGATGATCGCCTGGCGATCGCCCTTGCCGATGTCCTCGAAGTGCGTGCGCGCGCGCATCACCACCCGACCGCGGCCGGTGCGGTAGCCTTCGTGCACGCCGGAGAGGCCGTAGATCAGCGCGGCGGTGGGAAAATCCGGGGCGGGGACGATCTTGATGAGCTCGTCGATGGAAACATCGGGCTCCTGCAGCAGGCGCAGGCAGGCATCGACGACTTCGGTGAGGTTGTGGGGCGGAATGTTGGTCGCCATGCCCACCGCGATACCGCCGGAGCCGTTGATGAGCAGGTTCGGGATGCGCGCCGGCAGCACCAGCGGCTCTTTCTCGGAGCCGTCGTAGTTGGGGCCGAAGTCGACGGTTTCCTTGTCGATGTCGGCCAGCAGCTCGTGGCCGATCTTGGCCATGCGGATTTCGGTGTAACGCATGGCCGCCGCGCTGTCGCCATCCACCGAGCCGAAGTTGCCCTGGCCATCCACCAGCATGTAGCGCAGCGAGAAATCCTGGGCCATCCGCACGATGGTGTCGTAAACCGACTGATCGCCGTGGGGGTGATACTTACCGATCACGTCACCGACGATACGGGCGGATTTCTTGTAAGCCTTGTTCCAGTCGTTGCCCAGCTCGTGCATGGCAAACAGCACGCGCCGATGCACGGGTTTCAGGCCATCGCGTACATCCGGCAGGGCCCGCCCGACGATCACGCTCATCGCGTAATCCAGGTAGGCGTGACGCATCTCGTCTTCGAGGCTGATGGGTAAGGTTTCTTTGGCGAACGGGATCATGGCACCGCGAGGAATCGACTATTCGTCGAAGAGACGAAAAACGGTAAGTTTAGCACGCCGCCGCAAGCCGCTTTCGGCTCGCATCACCCACCACGCCCCGACCTGCCCATCCGTGTGCGCTCCTTGTTCGTTGTGACGGCCCGGCTTCATATGCTCTAATCGGCAGGTCAATCACCATCACGAGACGGGTGCCCCGAGCGCCCCATCCAACCTGAGGAGGAAACCCCATGAACGCAGCCAAGTTTCGCCTGGCGTCCGCCACCGTCCTGATGCTCGCCAGCCTGTCGGCCATGGCGCAATCCAAGGACATCGTCGTCGATCCGAAGGGCGAAGTCCCCTACGCCATCGACCAGCGCAACGCTGTCGTCAAGAGCGGCACCGATCTGTGCTGGCGCACCGGTTACTGGACGCCCGCGGCCGCCGGCGAGGTGAAGGCAGGCGAACTGCCCGTGGGCTGCGAATGCGACAAGGACGTCGTCGGCGCCGAGAAGTGTTCGCCCCCTGCCCGCGCCGCTGCACCGGCAGCGCCCGCAGCCCCGGCCGCACCGGCCGTCGCACCCAAGTGTGATTTCACCAGCCACCTGGCTGCCGACACCGGCTTCGCCTTCAACAAGGCCACGCTCACCCCGGCCGCCAAGGCCCATCTCGACAGCGCGATCATCGGCAAGCTCTCCAGCTGCGCCCAAGTCACCGCCGTCATCGTCACCGGCCACACCGACCGCCTCGGCTCCCAGAGCTACAACCAGAAGCTCTCCGACAAGCGCGCCGATGCCGTCCGCGCCTACCTCGTCAGCCGCGGCATGAACGCCGACGTGATCGACACCATGGGCGCCGGCAAGACCCAGCCGATCAAGAGCTGCGACGACAAGCTCGGCCGCAAGAAGCTGATCGAGTGCCTCGCCCCCAATCGCCGCGTCACCGTGGACGTCAAGGGCACGGCCAAGTAACGATCGGCCCGCTTCTGTTTCATCCAAACCCCGCCCAGCGCGGGGTTTTTTCCGCCCACGCCGAGAACCACCATGACACCGACGCCGGTCGACCTGCTCATCGAAGCCCGCTGGATCATTCCCGTGGAGCCGGACAACACCACCTTCGAGCACCACGCGATCGCGGTGCACGATGGGCGCATCGTCGCCGTCCTGCCCATCGCCGAGGCGCGAACCCGGTTTGCCGCCACCGAAACCGTCAGCCTGCCCGACCACATCGTCACTCCCGGCTTCGTCAATCTCCACTGCCATGCCGCCATGACCCTCATGCGCGGCCTGGCCGACGACCTCCCGCTGATGCGCTGGCTGCAGGAGGCGATCTGGCCCGCCGAATCCCGCCACGCCTCCCACGCCTTCGTGCGGGATGGCAGCCTGCTCGCCGCCGCCGAGATGCTCCGGGGCGGCATCACCACCTGCAACGACATGTACTTCTTCCCCGAGGCCACAGCCGAAGCCTTCGCACGCCTCGGGCTGCGCGGCGTGCTCGGGATCACCGTCATCGAATTCCCCTCCCAGTACGCCGCCGACGCCGACGACTACCTGCGCAAGGGCCTCGAAGCCCGCGACGCCTGGCGCGACAATCCGCTGATCCGCTTCGCCCTCGCACCCCACGCACCCTACACCGTCTCCAACAAGAGCTTCGAGCGCATCGGCGCCCTCGCCGACGAACTCGAACTGCCCATCCATATACATATCCACGAAACCGCCGGTGAAGTCGCCGACAGCGTCAGGGAGTTCGGACAGCGCCCCGTCGCCCGGCTCGAATCCCTCGGACTGCTCGGCCCCAGCCTAATCGGCGTCCACGCCGTCCATCTCGACACCGAGGACATCGAACGGCTGGCGATCCACCAGTGCGCCATTGCCCACTGCCCCACGTCCAACATGAAGCTCGCCAGCGGCGCCGCGCCAGTCGCGTCCCTGCTTGATCGCCAGCTGGCGGTCGGGCTGGGCAGCGACGGTGCAGCGAGCAACAACCGCCTCGACCTGCTGCGCGAGATGCGCCAGGCGAGCCTCCTTGCAAAGCTCCAGACCAGCGACGCCGCCACCCTGCCCGCCCACCAGGCCCTGCGGATGGCCACCCTGGGCGGCGCCCGTGCCCTCGGGCTCGACGCGGAGATCGGTTCGATCGAACCCGGCAAGGCCGCCGACATCGCCGCCCTCAGGATCGACGACCCGGACGAGCTACCCTGTTACCATCCGGCATCCCACCTCATCCACGTGCTGGACCGCCGCGCAGTGTCGGACGTGTGGGTCGGTGGACAACGGCGAGTAAAGCATGGGAAACTGTTGCAAATAACCAACACGGAGCTATTGGGCATCGCCCGCCTATGGCAGAATAAGCTCCGCCAATGAATTGGATATGCTGCCTGAGTTCGTAATGCGCTCAAGCGGCATGGATGAATTTTCCGGTTCTATCCCTTTGCCTTGCGACGAGGAAAACGATGATCAAACAAGCCAAAAAACAACTGCTGATGGCCGCCGCACTTGCCGCTCTCGGCCTGTCCGCTTCCGCCAGCTTCGCCAAAGACGTCGTTGTCGATACGAAAGGCGAAGTGCCTTACGTGATCGATGGCCGCAACGTCGTTGCTCGCAGCGGTTTCGACCTCTGCTGGCGCACTGGCTACTGGACCCCGGCCGCCGCCACCAACACCCTGCAGGCTGACAACAACCTGCCGGTTGGCTGCGAATGCGACAAGGATGTCGTCCCGGCTGACAAGTGCGTTGTTGCTGCCGCTCCGGCTGCTGGCGCCAAGGCTGCTGCTCCGGCTGCTGTCGCTCCGGTTTCCGACAAGGTCAAGCTGGCTGCCGACGCCCTCTTTGAATTCGACAAGGCCGTCCTGCTGCCCGCCGGCAAGGCCAAGCTTGACGATCTGGCTGCCAAGGCCAAGACCGTGAAGCTGGAAGTGATCCTGGCCGTTGGCCACACCGACCGCATCGGTGGCGACGCCTACAACCAGAAGCTGTCCGAGAAGCGTGCTGCCGCCGTCAAGACCTACCTGGTCGGCAAGGGCGTTGAAGCCAACCGTGTTTACACTGAAGGCAAGGGCGAGAAGCAGCCCGTCACCACTGGCAAGTGCAACAACCTCGGCAAGGAAAGCGGCAAGAACAAGAAGCTGGTCGATTGCCTGCAGCCGGATCGTCGCGTCGAAATCGAAGTCATCGGCACCAAGTAATCCGTCGATCTTCAGACTTCACGTCGTACTCAAAAAGCCCTGCCCTGCAGGGCTTTTTGTTTTTCAGCCGGGCGCAATACAATCGCACCCTGTCATTTCGATTCAAAGCCAACTCACGATGAACGCCGATCCCGCCGAACTGCAGAAATTCAGTGACCTCGCCCACCGCTGGTGGGATCCCGAATCCGAATTCAAACCGCTTCACCAGATCAACCCCTTGCGGCTCGACTGGATCGACGGCGCCGCCCAGATCGCCGGCAAGAAAGTCGTCGATATCGGCTGTGGCGGCGGCATCCTCGCCGAGTCCATGGCAGCCCGCGGGGCACAGGTCACAGGGGTCGACCTTTCGGAGAAAGCCCTCGGCGTGGCCCGACTGCATCTCTACGAAAGCGGCCAGACCGTCGATTACCGGCACATCTCAGCCGAAGACATCGCCCGGGAATGCCCCGGCAGCTTTGACGTCGTCACCTGCATGGAAATGCTCGAGCACGTCCCGGACCCAGCCAGCACCATCAGGGCCTGCGCCGCGCTCGTGAAGCCCGGCGGGCACGTCTTCTTCTCCACGCTCAACCGAAACCTCAAGTCTTACCTGATGGCGGTGGTCGGCGCCGAATACGTGCTCAAGATGCTGCCGATGGGCACCCACGAGTACGCCAAGTTCATCAAGCCATCCGAACTGGCTCGTTACGTGCGCGAGGCGGGCCTGGATGTCGAGGAACTCATCGGCATGTCCTACAACCCGATCAGCAAGGTCTATTCGCTCGGGCGCGACACCGACGTCAATTACCTGATGCGCACCACCCGGCATGGCTGACGCCGTCTTCTTCGATCTCGATGGAACCCTGGCGGACACCGCGCCCGATTTCGCACGGATCCTTCACCGCATGCAGATCGAACACGGACTTGCCCCCACCCCGTTTGAAGCCGTGCGCGCCCAGGTCTCCCACGGGGTGCGCGGCATGCTCGGCGTCGGCTTCGGCATCTTGCCGGATGCCGACACCTACCCCGGGCTGGCGGCGCGCTTTCTAGAGCTTTACGCTGAGGGACTATGTATCAGGACCTGCCTGTTCCCGGGCATGGCCGAACTGCTGGCTCACCTTGAAAGCCACGGCGTGCCCTGGGGTATCGTCACCAACAAGCCCGAGCGTTACACCCACCCGCTGATCGCCGCGCTCGGTCTCACGGCGCGAAGCGCGTGCGTCGTGGGTGGCGATACCGCCGCCCGCGCCAAACCCCATCCCGATCCGCTCCTGCACGCCTGCGCCGCGATAGACGTCGAGCCGACCCGCTGCCTGTATGTCGGCGACGACATCCGTGACATCACAGCCGGCAAGGCCGCCGGAATGAAAACCCTGGCCGCCGCATACGGCTACCTCGGCACGGACGATCCAATCCACACCTGGGGCGCCCATTCGATCATCGCCCACCCCATGGATGTCCTTCCCCATCTCGCCTGAGCGAAAGACATGTTATGATCGGGAACTTTCCAGCCACCGCTGGAGACTAAACATTGCATCACAAGGGGCTGACCTGGCTTCGACGTGGGTGCGGAGTTAATGTAGGGCATGCCGAGCACTCCAGTTCGCTCGTAAATCTGTCTGGAAATCAATTAAACGCCAACGACGAAAAGTTCGCGCTCGCCGCTTAAACCCGGCGAACCGCTCACCGGATGGCCGATGGTCCGGGTTGAGGGTCGCAAGATCTAAGACAGAGCGGTCATTTACATTGGCTGGTTCGATATAGGGTCACTATGTATCGAATAAGACTAAGTGACTGGCGGCCTGCGTAGCGTGCTCCTGCGCGACGAAGGCAGCGAGATTCAAATCAGGCGGCTACGCATGTAGAACTACTTAATGAAGGCTTGCGGACGGGGGTTCGATTCCCCCCAGCTCCACCAGAATCGAGTCCGGGATGTTCCGGAGAAGGCCGAGAAACCTAGCAAGATCAGGGTTCTTGGCCTTTTTTACGTCCAAGGCAGTCCGAGCAGGGTTATTGCATTCCGGAAGCAAGCTGGGGCAACAACTACCCTGCCCGCCGGCGCCGCCCCCAAAGGCCCCTCACCCAAGCCGCCATCCTGCCCGCGGACGGCTGGAAACGGCCCGCGGCGCCGTTCAAAGTGGAAGACTGGTTTTTGCGCTACCTCGTAGCGATCGGACCCACAGAACGTGCCCCGACGGGAGATTGCACGGCGCCCTCCCCCAAGCCATTGAAAAGCACATCGCCGCCTTGGCCAATCCGCCCGAGGTCGGCACCCTGCTCCACGCCGTCGATGTCTTCCGGGGTACGCTGATGCTGCAATCAACCTTGAAGCCGTCCGCTGGAGTTCGTCCGGCCCGGCGATAGTGACGCCCTGGGCCGACTATCTAGACCACCAGCGCCGCCGCCCGCTCCCGGCCGGCGTCGAAGGCGCGCAGATTCACGTCGCGCTTCCCGGGCTTGCGCTGGGCGAAGCGGGCCTCGACCGCATCCCGCAGCACCTCGGCGGGAAACGGCAGGTGATCCGACATGGCGCCCAGCATCACCGTGTTGCCGAGGCGGATGTCGCCGAACTCCAGCGCGATCTCGGCCGCATCGAAGGCCTGCAGCGGCACGCCCAGGGCGCGCAGCTGGCCGACCGGATCATCCGGGTAATTCGAACACGCCGCACTCCACCACCGGCGGCGACAGGCGCGAGGTGTTGGTGAGCACCGGCGCGCCCGGGCGCAGCATGTGGGCCCAGCGCAGCGTCTCGGCGGCCTCGAAGCCCACCAGCAGGTCGGCCTCGCCCTGGGCGATCTGGGGCGACAGCACCCGCTCGCCAAAGCGCAGGTGCGACACCACCACCCCGCCCCGCTGGCTCATGCCCGCCACTTCGGTTTTCTTGGCGTCGAAGCCGAGGGCCAGCGCCGCTTCGGCGAGGATCTCGGTGGCGGTCATCACGCCCTGGCCGCCGATGCCGCATACGAGGATGTTGGTATTACGTTGCATTGCACCGCCCTCCTCAGCCACGGCTCATGAAGCGCACCGGCACCACCGGCGCGGCGTGAACAATCGCCTTTGGCGCGCAGGGCTGGACGCACAGCCCACAACCCGTGCAGGCGCTGGTCTCGATACGCACAAAGGCGAGGTCGACCTCCTTGCCCGACGGCTTGATGGCCTTGTCGCGGCGGGTCACATGGATCGCCGGGCAGCCCACCTCGAGGCAGTTGCCGCAGCCGGTGCAGGTGTCGTCGATCACCGCGTAGGGCGGCGTCTTCTTGTAGTCGTCGATGAGCACGCAGGGCCGGTCGGTGATGATCACCGAGGGCTCGTCGATCTTGGTCTCCTCCCGCAGCGTCTTGAAGAGCACCGGCAGCTGGTAGGGATCGACCACCCGGATGCGCTCCTTCTTCACCCCGAGCGCCTCGCACATGCGCGGAAAATCCACCCGCGGCGCTTCGGCGCCATGGATGTCGCGGCCGGTGGCCGGGTTGTCCTGGCCGCCGGTCATGCCCACCGCGCGGTTGTCGAGCAGCAGCACCGTCACGTTGCCGCCGTTGTAGGTGATGTCGAGCAGGCCCTGCATGCCCATGTGCATGAAGGTCGAGTCGCCGATCACCGCGACGATCTTCTTGTTGCGGTCGGAGTCGCCACGCCCCTTGTCCATGCCCAGCGCCATGCCCATCGAGGCGCCCATCGAGATGCAGGTATCCAGCGCGTTCCACGGGTGGCCGGCGCCCAGGGTGTAGCAGCCGATGTCACCGGAGATGATGATGTTCTTGAGCTGGGACAGCGTGTAGTAGATGCCCAGATGCGGACAGGCCACACACATGGTGGGCTGCCGCGGGAAGACCTGCTGGGCCGGCAGCGCGTCGACTTCGGGCGGGGCCTCGCCGCGCAGGCGGGCCACGCCTCGGCGCAGCACCTCGGGCGACAGCTCGCCCAGGCGCGGCAGCACGTCCTTGCCCACGCAGGCGATGCCGGCGGCCTTGATCTCCGCTTCGACGAGCGGTTCGGTCTCCTCCACCACCAGCAAGGTTTCAACCCCGGCAGCCAGTTCGCGCACCAGATCGAGGGGCAGCGGGTAGCTCATCCCGAGCTTGAGCACCGGCGCATCGGGGAAGGCCTCACGCACGTGCATGTAGGCCGGACCGGAGGTGACGAAGCCGATCCGCCGGTCGGGGCCGGATTCGATGCGATTGAGCGGCGACACCGACGCCTCGGCGCGCAGGGCCGCCTCCCGCTCGAACATCAGCGGCAGACGCGGTTTGGCGTTGCCGGGCACCATTACCCAGCGTCGCGGGTCCTTGATGAAGCCGGTCGGCTCGTGGGCCTCGGGCGGGGCGAGTTCGACTCGGCCCTTCACGTGGCAGATGCGGGTGGTGAGGCGCAGGATCACCGGCACGCGGAACTGCTCGGACAGCCGGAAGGCCGCCCGGGTCATGTCGTAGGCTTCCTGGGAATCGGCCGGCTCCAGCACCGGCACGTGGGCGAAGCGCCCCCAGAAGCGCGAATCCTGCTCGTTCTGGGATGACGACATGCCACGTCGTCGGCCACAGCGATCACCAGACCGCCCTCGACGCCGGTGACGGTCATGGTCATCAGGGCGTCGGAGGCCACGTTGAGCCCCACGTGCTTCATCGCAGAGAACGCCCGGGCGCCCATCATCGACGCGCCCAGCGCCACTTCGAGGGCGACCTTTTCGTTGGGCGACCACTCGGCGTAGAGGCCGGGGAAACGGGCCAGCACTTCGAGTATCTCGGTGCTCGGCGTGCCGGGATAGGCGGCCGCCACACGCACGCCGGCATCCCGCGCGGCGTGAGCGACGGCGTCGTTACCGGACAGGAACAGGCGGTTTGCCGCGGTGGCGGTCAGGGCGTTCCCCATGAAGCAACTCTCCGACAGGATGAAGCCGGAGAGTGTAGAAAGCCCCGCCGCGGACGAGCTTGAGACAGGTCAACTAAAGATACATTTTTTCTAAAGCCAACTGAAAATATGTATCACGATCGACCCGCAACCCCTTCGATCGCCATGACGTTCTGGACGAGCTCAGCCAGGGATTGCGCGCCCATCTTCTCCATCACGCGGGCGCGATGGACTTCCACCGTCTTGATACTGATTCCGAGCACATCGGCGATCTGTTTGTTCAGCTTTCCGACGATGATGAGGTCCAGCACCTCGCGCTCGCGCTGGGTGAGCTGGTCGAGCCGGCGGGAGACTTCGGCGTCCTGGCGGCGGCGGTCGCGGCTCTCGCGCTCCTTGGCGAGGCACTGGCTCACCAGGTGCAGCAGGTCGTTATCGTTGAAGGGCTTCTCGATGAAATCCACCGCGCCCTTCTTGAGCGCCGCCACCGCCATCGGCACGTCGCCGTGGCCGGTGATGAAGATGACCGGCAGGGTGCAGTACTGGGCACGCAGGCGCTCGTGGAGCTCCAGCCCGCTCATCCCCGGCATGCGCACGTCCAGCAGCAGGCAGCCGTTGAACTCCGGCCGCCAGCGGCGCAGGAAATCTTCGGCCGACGGGAAGGCGGCGACCTTGAAACCCTGGGATTCGAGCAGCCAGACGAGGGAATCCCGTAGGGCTTCATCGTCATCCACCAGATAGATGATTTGTTCAGGCGTCGATTCGGGCGCTTTCAAGGGGAGTCTCCAAAGGCAGGGTGAAGCGGAAGATACATCCTCCGGCGGGGTTCGCGTCCACCCACAGGCGGCCGTTGTGGAATTCGACGATCGAGCGGCAGATGTTGAGGCCCATGCCCATGCCCTCGGCCTTGGTGGTGTAGAACGGCGAGAACAGTTTTTCGCGGGCTTCGTCGGAGAGGCCGTGACCCCGGTCGGCCACCGACACCTCGACCAGATTATGCTCGGCGATCCTCGCCGACACCGTGAGGACGCGCTCCTCGGCGGGCGTCTCGCGCATGGCCTCGATGCCGTTCTTGACGAGGTTGAGCACCACCTGCTCGATCATCACGGTGTCGGCAAACACCGGCGGCAGATCGGCGGGGATCTGGCTCACCACCTGGGCAACGTGGCGGCGGGCGTCGATCTCGACAAAGCCGATGGCGTCCTCGACGATGCCGGACAGGGCCACCAGCTGGCGCCGCGGCTCGCTCTTCTTCACGAACTCGCGCACCCGGCGGATGATCCGCCCGGCCCGCTCGGCCTGGGCGCTGGCCTTCTGCATCGCGGTGAGGATGTCCTCCTGGCGATATTCGCCCGACTGCAGGCGATTGACGCAGCCCATCGAGTAATTGGCGATCGCCGCCAGCGGCTGGTTGAGCTCGTGGGCCAGCGTGGAGGCCATCTCGCCCATGGTGATGAGGCGCGAGGTGCGCTGCAGGCGTTCCTGCTGGGCGCGGTTTTCTTCTTCGACGCGCTTCTTGTCGGTGATGTCGGTGGCGATCGCCATCCGCACCACGCGGCCATCCACCCAGCGGGTGGCACGCTCGCGGATGTGATACCAGCGGCCGGAAAGCCCGTTCTGCAGCTCGCCGTCGTAGAGCTCGCGGGGCACCTGCTGGGGCGACAGGCGGCGCGGGTCCACGTCGTACCAGTTGGTGTCGGGTGGCGTGGGCAGGCCGTAGATGCCGACCCGCTGGCCCACCGCATCAAAGCCGTAGATGCTCTTGAAGGCGCGGTTGGCGAAGAGGATCTCGTCGTTGGCGGCGTCGGCCACGTACACCGCCGCGTCGAGGCCGTCGAGAATCGCCACGAAGCGCTCGTGGGCGGCCTCCAGCTGGGCGCGCACGCGCTTGGGCTCGGTGATGTCGGTGATGGAGGCCATCCAGCCGGTCTGTCGGCCGTCCCCGTCGATCAGCGGCGACAGGTAGAAACGCGCATCCATGCTCTCGCCGTTCTTGCGCTGCACGCGCATCTCGAAGCCGGTGGAGGGCGCGTTGCCGCTCAGGGTGAGTTCCAGGTTGTGCTGCAAGGTCTCGATCTCGTCGGGCGGCCAGTAGGGGAAAGGTGGAGCCGAACCCACCAGCTCCTCCCGCGACCAGCCGGTCATGCGGCAGAAGGCCGGGTTCACGTAGGTGATGCGGCCGGTCAGGTCGATGGCCCGCAGGCCGGTGATGAGGGATTCCTCCATCGACTGGCGGAAGGCATATTCGTGGTGGAGCGCCTCCTCCGCCGCCTTGCGCCCGGTGATGTCGTGGGCGACGGCGTACATCAGCTTCTCCTCGGGCACCGAGTTGATGCTCCAGGCCAGCCAGCGGTAGCTGCCATCGGCGCAGCGGCAGCGGTTCTCGAAGGCCTCCGGCGTGCCTGCCGCCAGGCTGCGCAGGCGCACCACTGAGTCGGCCACGTCGTCCGGGTGGATGTAATCGAGGAGCGAACTGCCCGGCAGCGCCTCGGGCGAATATCCCAGGATGCGCTCGAAGGCCGGGTTGCAGCGCCGGAACAGCCCGTCGTGAGCCATCACCGCCAGCATGTCGAGGGACAGGTTGAACAGCCGGTCGCGCTCCTTCTCCACCCGCACCCGGCGCAGCATGTGGGCCCGCAATGCCCACAGGCTCCACAGCACGAAGAACGACAGCCCGACGATCACCGCAATCGGAAAGCCCTTCGGCAGCTCGCTGTCCACGTGGTAGGCGGTGGCCTGCAGCGCCAGCCCGTTGCCCGGCGGATCGAGCGGCACCGAGAACTCGAGGCTCTCGTCCAGCGCCCGCAGCGTGGAATTGGCCGCCAGCAGCTCGCCCTTGGCGTTGGTGAAGGACAGCCGGTATTTCTCGCCGAACCAGCTCGGCACCAGGTGCGCCACCATCCGTTCGATGGAATACACCGCGACGATCGCCCCCAGCGGCTGGCGCCCCTGCTGCACCGGCAGGTACACCTCCAGCACTGCCATGTTGCGGCCATTCACGTAGGCCTCGCCATACACCGGCCGGCCCAGCTCGCGGGATCGCGCAAGCACTGCCACCTGCACCTGCGACAGCCCGTCGCCCACCAGCCAGTCGGTGGTGTCGAAGGGCGCTGTCCACTTCACCCGCTGGTCGCCGGTCACCCACACGATGTTCACCAGCTCGGGGTTGTTGGCGATGTGCTGGTTGGCCCGCACCTGAAAACCGTCGCCATCCAGCGTGCCCGCGGCCAGCTCCCGCGCCAGCTGGCCCAGGAACTCCTCGGTGCCCTGCATGTGCAGGCGCATGGTCTGCTCGGCCCACTGCACGTCGCGGGCCATCGCCCCACGGGCAGTCTCGCTCTCCTGGCGCTGGAGCACCCACACCAGCACCAGCATCGCCAGCGCAAAGATCAGGACGGCAAAGTTGGGCGCCGACCAGTACCAGTTGGCAGGCACCCGGGTCGGCGGCATCTTGGGGGAAGGATTTGTATTCGACATGTCCCGCGCATCGTCGCCGGGGTGGCGGAAAAGGCGCATCGGGGGTTTCCCTAATCGGGACGGATGAAGGCGGCCGCGCAGGCCCGGTCTGGCGTGCCATGCCGCAGCGCAGCTAGGGGTTCTCCCGCATATGACCAGCAGGGGCGCGGGCGTAGCGTTGAACGCTGCCTGCGAAGGAAGGCGCGGGCTGGCGGCCATATAAGCAGAACAAGAACACAACAGCGGAGACACCCTTGCTTCGATTCGTGCGTGCCGCGGCCTGTGCCGCGCTGGGTTTGCTGGCGGCCGGCGTGGCGGCGGTGGAGCCGATCCGCATCGGCGTGACCGGGCCATTCACCGGCGGGTCGAGCCCGATGGGGGTGGCGATGCGCGACGGCATCCGCCTGGCGGCGCGGGAGATCAACGACGCCGGCGGCATCCTCGGCCGGCCGGTGCAGTTGCTGGAGCGCGACGACGAGGCCCGGCCGGAGCGCGGCGCGCAGATCGCCCAGGAGCTCATCAACCACGAGAAGATCGTCGCCGGGCTGGGCATCGTGAATACCGGCGTGGCGCTCGCCAGCCAACGCTTCTACCAGCAGGCCCATGTGCCGATGATCACCTCGGTGGCCACCGGGTCGATCGTCACCAAGCAGTTCCTCCCGCCCCAGTACCCGGACAACTACATCTTCCGCGTCTCGGCGCCGGATACGCTCCAGGCGGCGATGATCGTCGAGGAGGCCGTGGTGCGGCAGCGCCTGCGCCGGCTTGCGATCTTTCACGACAGCACCAACTACGGCCAGCTGGGCCGCGAAGACCTGGAGCGGGCGCTGGAGCGCCACGGCATCAAGGCGGTGACGATCGAGCGCTTCAACATCCGCGACGTGGACATGACCCCCCAGCTCTCCCGCGCCCGGGCTGCCGGCGCGGAGGGCATCCTCACCTACGGCCTCGGGCCGGAGCTCGCCCACATGGCCAACGGCATGGTGCGCCTGGGCTGGAAGGTGCCGATGGTAGGCAGCTGGGCGCTGGCCATGTCCAACTTCATCGACAGCGCGGGCCCCAACGCCGAAGGCGCGCGGATGCCCCAGACCTTCATCCAGGAAAGCGACGCCCCCCACCGGCGCCGCTTCGTCGATAAATACCGCAGCACCTACGGCATCGACCGCCTGCCGGTGGCGCCAGCGGCGGCCCAGGGTTACGACTCGATGCTGCTGCTCGCCGCGGCGATCCGCCAGGCCCGCAGCACCGACGGCACCCGCCTGAAGGACGCCCTCGAATCGCTCAAGGAGCGGGTGGAAGGCATCGTGATGGTATATGATCGACCTTTCTCCAAGACCGACCACGAGGCGATCGATTCGACCCGTCCGCTGGTCATGGGGGAGATTCGCAACAGACAAGTGGTCTTCGCATATGACGAAGACCGTAAGCGGGACGCGCTGTCCAGATGATCCCGCCGCGGAACAACCATTTCCGCAAACGGCCGGGGGTTTTCTCCCTCCCTCCCTCGCCCCCCGCCGTTTTTTTACCCGTCCCCGTCGAACGAAAACTCGCCGGCCGGAGCCTTCTGGCCCGGCCGGCGTATGCATTGGGTTTTCCGTATCGCAGCAGAACCGGATGGGATAGCACCGCCACCACCAGACCTCGAAAAAAAACCCTCGAACCCCGTGCAAATTGCGGTCGACCCTATTGCACATCGCGGGATTTGATTTTATATTACGAAAAATTCGGGTCGTGATCCGACCCTGCTCCGGTTTGTAGTGAAAGCACGTTGCCGTTACCCACGGCAACAACCCACAACCCGCAAGTCATGAGGAGACAAAACCATGGCCGCGAACACGCAAGAGATCCGGGCTGACATCGACGCCCAGGAAACCAAGGAATGGCTGGACGCCCTCGAAGGCGTCGTCGCACAGGAAGGCACCGACCGTGCCCACTTCCTGATCGAAAAGCTGATCGAAGCCGGTCGTGAGGAAGGGATCGACATCCCCTACTCCGCCAACACCCAGTACATCAACACCATTCCTGCCGACCAGCAGCCCAAGTACCCGGGCGATCCGGACATGGAGATCAAGCTCCATTCCTACATCCGCTGGAACGCCATGGCCATGGTGGTGCGCGCCAACAAGCACACCAACGTCGGCGGCCACATTGCCTCCTTCGCCTCTGCCGCCGCGCTCTACGACGTGGGCTTCTCCCACTTCTGGAAGAGCATCGACCACGAAACCGGCGGCGACCTGATCTTCTTCCAGGGCCACTCGGTTCCCGGCGTTTACTCCCGCGCCTACATGCTCGGCCGTCTGACCGACGAGCAGATGGACAGCTTCCGCCAGGAAGTGGACGGCAAGGGCATCTCCTCCTACCCGCACCCGTGGCTGATGCCGGATTTCTGGCAGTTCCCCACCGTGTCGATGGGCCTGGGCCCGCTGATGGCCATTTATCAAGCCCGCTTCCTGAAATACCTGGAAAGCCGTGGTCTGGCGCGCACGCCGGGCCGCAAGGTGTGGGTGTTCTGCGGCGATGGCGAAATGGACGAACCGGAATCGCTGGGCGCCATCGGCATGGCCGCCCGCGAAGGTCTGGACAACCTGATTTTTGTGGTCAACTGCAACCTGCAACGCCTGGATGGCCCGGTGCGCGGCAACGGCAAGATCATCCAGGAGCTGGAAGGCGAATTCCGCGGCTCGGGCTGGAATGTGCTGAAAGTCATCTGGGGCGGCCGCTGGGATCCGCTGCTGGCCATGGACACCCAAGGCCTGCTCAAGCAACGCATGGAAGAATGCGTGGACGGCGACTACCAAACCTTCAAATCCAAGGACGGCGCTTACGTGCGTGAGCACTTCTTTGGCAAATACCCCGAGCTGCGCGAAATGGTCGCCAATATGTCCGACGACGACATCTGGGCGCTCAACCGTGGCGGCCACGACCCGCACAAGGTGTACGCGGCTTACTACGAAGCCACCCACAACGCCAACGGCCGTCCGACCGTGATCCTGGCCAAGACCATCAAGGGCTACGGCATGGGCCGCGCTGGCGAGGCGATGAATATTGCCCACCAGGCCAAGAAAATGGACCTGGACTCCATCCGCCTGTTCCGCGACCGCCTGGGCATCCCCATCCCGGACGACCAGCTGGAAAAAGCCCCGTACTACAAGCCGGCCGAAGACAGCCCGGAAATGCAATACATGCGCGCCCGCCGCAGCGCACTGGGTGGCTACCTGCCGGCGCGCAAGCCGGTGAAAGCGCCGATGACGGTGCCGGGCCTGCACGCCTTCGACGCCATGCTCAAAGACAGCGAAGGCCGCGAATTCTCCACCACCATGGCCTTTGTGCGCATGCTGGGCACCCTGCTGAAAGACAAAAACATCAGCAAGCAAATCGTGCCGATCGTGCCGGATGAATCGCGCACCTTTGGCATGGAAGGCATGTTCCGCCAGTACGGCATCTGGTCTACCCAAGGCCAGAACTACGTGCCGCAGGATGCCGACCAGCTGATGTTCTACAAGGAATCCAAAGACGGCCAGATGCTGCAAGAAGGCATCAACGAGCCGGGCGCCATGTCGAGCTGGATTGCTGCCGCCACCAGCTACGCCAACCACGGCATCCCGATGATTCCGTTCTACATCTATTACTCGATGTTTGGCTTCCAGCGCATTGGCGACCTGGCCTGGGCAGCGGGCGACCTGCGCGCGCGCGGCTTCCTGCTGGGCGGCACTGCCGGCCGCACCACGCTGAACGGCGAAGGCCTGCAACACGAAGACGGCCACAGCCACATTCAGGCCGGCCTGATCCCCAACTGCATCAGCTACGACCCGACCTACGCCCACGAGCTGGCGGTGATTCTGCAAGACGGCATGCGCCGCATGTATGTCGATCAGGAAGATGTGTTCTACTACATCACCCTGATGAACGAAAACTACCCGCACCCGGCGCTGCCGGCCGGCAGCGAAGAAGGCATCCTCAAGGGCGCCTACCTGCTCAAGGACGGCGGCGACGCCGAGGTGAAGGTGCAACTGATGGGCTCGGGCACCATCCTGCGCGAAGTCGAAGCCGCCGCCGACCTGCTGCGCAACGACTTTGGCATTGCCGCCGATGTCTGGAGCGTGACCAGCTTTAACCTGCTGAACCGCGACGGCCGCGAAACCGCGCGCTGGAACCTGCTGCACCCGACCGAAACCCCGCGCGAAGCCTACCTGACCCGCGCGCTGGCCGGCCGCAGCGGCCCGTTCATCGCCGCCACCGACTACATCCGCGCCTACGCTGACCAAGTGCGCGAATTCGTGCCGGGCCGCTACACCGTGCTGGGCACCGACGGCTTTGGCCGCTCGGACAGCCGTCAGAACCTGCGCAAATTCTTTGAAGTCGATCGCCACTATGTGGTGGTGGCCGCCTTGAAGGCGCTGGCTGACGAAGGCAAACTGCCCGCCGCGCGCGTGGCCGAAGCCATGACCCGCTACGGCATCGACGCCGACAAGCCGGCATCCTGGCTGGTGTAACCCGGACGACGCGCGACAAGGACAAGAACATGAGCAATCTGATTGAAGTCAAAATCCCCGACATTGGCGGCCACAGCGGCGTGGACGTCATCGAAGTGTTCGTCAAGCCGGGCGACAGCATCAAGGTGGACGACGCCCTGGTGACGCTGGAAACCGACAAAGCCACCATGGACGTGCCGTCCAGCGCGGCCGGCGTGGTCAAGGAAGTCAAAATCGCCGTCGGCAGCAAAGTCAGCGAAGGCGATGTGGTGGTGCTGCTGGAAGCCAGCGCCGCCGACGCCCCGGCCGCGCCCGCTGCGGCGCCGGCCCCTGCGGCCGCCCCGGCTGCGCCGGCAGCGGCTGCTGCCCCGGCCGCCAGCGCCAATGTGGACATCGTGGTGCCGGACATCGGCGGCCACAGCAATGTGGACGTGATTGAAGTCGCGGTGAAAGTGGGCGACGAGATCAAGGTGGACGACACCCTGATCACCCTGGAAACCGACAAGGCCACCATGGACGTGCCGGCCACCGCCGCTGGCGTGGTCACCGCCGTGGCCATCAAGGTGGGCGACAAGGTCAGCGAAGGCGCGCTGATTGTCACCGTCGCCGCCGCAGGCGCAGCGCCTGCGCCCGCCGCTGCGCCGGCTCCGGCCCCGGCGGCTGCGCCCGTTGTTGCCGCGCCCGCGCCGGTGGCGGCCGCCGCTGCCCCGGCCCCGGTGGCTGCTCCGGCAGCCCTGCCGGCCATCAACGAAGCCAGCTTCGCCACCGCCCACGCCGGCCCGTCGGTGCGCCGTCTGGCGCGCGAGCTGGGCGTAGACCTGGGCCGGGTGAGCGGCTCGGGCCGCAAAGGCCGCATTGTCGAGCAGGACGTGAAGTCCTTCGTCAAGGGCGTGATGCAAAACCCGGCGCTGCTGGCGCCGACCGCCGCGCCGGCCGCCGGCTCGGGCGTGGGCCTGGACCTGCTGCCGTGGCCGAAGGTGGACTTTGCCAAGTTTGGCCCGATCGAAACCAAGCCGCTGTCGCGCATCCAGAAGATCTCCGGCGCCAATCTGGCGCGCAACTGGGTGATGATTCCGCACGTCACGTTCAACGACGACTGCGACATCACCGAGCTGGAAGACTTCCGCAAGACCATCGGCAAGGAATGGGAAAAATCCGGCCTGAAGATCAGCCCGCTGGCCTTCATCATCAAGGCCGCCGCCGAAGCATTGAAGGCCTTCCCGACCTTCAACAGCTCGCTGGACGGCGACAACCTGGTGCTGAAACAGTACTACCACATCGGCTTTGCCGCCGACACGCCCAATGGGCTGGTGGTGCCGGTGATCAAGGACGCCGACAAGAAGGGCCTCAAGCAAATCGCCAAGGAACTGACCGACCTGTCCGCGCTGGCGCGCGACGGCAAGCTCAAGCCCACCGATATGCAGGGCGCCACCTTCACCATTTCCAGCCTGGGCGGCATTGGCGGCACTGGCTTCACCCCGATCGTCAATGCGCCGGAAGTGGCCATCCTGGGCGTGTGCAAGAGCCAGATCAAGCCAGTGTGGAATGGCAAGGAATTCACCCCGCGCCTGATGTGCCCGCTGTCGCTGTCGTTTGACCACCGCGTGATCGACGGCGCCGCCGCCGCCCGCTTCACCGTGTATCTGGGCAAGCTGCTGAGCGATGTGCGTCGCCTGATCCTGTAACGTCACCTGGCCTTTTGCCGGCCGGACGCGTTCCGGCCGGCCACGCGATTGGGAAAATTCATGAGCACCCTGATTGAACTGAAAGTCCCCGATATCGGCGGCCACAGCAATGTGGACGTGATCGAGGTATTCATCAAAGCGGGCGACAGCGTAGCCAAGGACGATGCGCTGGTCACCCTGGAAACCGACAAAGCCACCATGGACGTGCCGGCCGACGCCGCCGGCGTGGTCAAGGAAGTCAAAATCGCCGTGGGCAGCAAGGTCAGCGAAGGCGATGTCATCGCCCTGATCGAAGCCAGCGCAGCAGCAGCGCCGGCTGCCGCCCCGGCCGCCGAAGCCAAACCCGCCGCCGCCCCGGCGGCGGCCCCGGTGGCCGCCAGCCACAGCGGCGCGGCGGATATTGAATGCGATGTGCTGGTGCTGGGCGCCGGCCCTGGCGGCTATTCTGCTGCTTTTCGCGCGGCTGATCTGGGCCTGAAAGTGGTGCTGGTCGAGCGCTACAGCACGCTGGGCGGCGTGTGCCTGAACGTGGGCTGCATCCCGTCCAAGGCGCTGCTGCACAACGCCGCGGTGATCGACGAAGTCAAGCATCTGGCCGCCAACGGCATCAAGTTTGCCGAGCCGGAAATCGACATCGACATGCTGCGCGGCTACAAAGAAAAAGTCATCGGCAAGCTCACTGGCGGCCTGGCCGGCATGGCCAAGGCGCGCAAGGTGCAAGTGGTGCGCGGCGTGGGCCAGTTCCTCGACCCGCATCATCTGCAAGTGGAAACCACCGACGGCCAAGGCCAGGACAAGACCGGCGCCAAGCAAGTGGTCAAGTTCAAGAATGCCATCATCGCCGCCGGCAGCCGCGTGGTGAACCTGCCGTTCATCCCGCAAGACCCGCGCATTGTCGATTCCACTGGCGCGCTGGAACTGAAATCCGTGCCGAAGAAAATGCTGATCATCGGCGGCGGCATCATCGGCCTGGAAATGGGCACGGTGTACTCCACCCTGGGCGCGCGCCTGGACGTGGTGGAAATGCTGGACGGCCTGATGCAGGGCGCCGACCGCGACCTGGTCAAGGTGTGGCAGAAGATGAACGAACACCGCTTCGACAACATCATGACCAGCACCAAGACCGTGGCGGTAGAAGCGAAGGAAGACGGCATCTACGTCACCTTTGAAGGCGCCAAGGCCCCGGCCGAACCGCAGCGCTACGACCTGGTGCTGGTGGCCGCCGGCCGCGCGCCGAACGGCAAGCTGATCGGCGCCGAAAACGCTGGCGTGGCGGTGACCGACCGTGGCTTTATCGAGGTGGACAAACAGCAGCGCACCAACGTCCCGCACATCTACGCCATCGGCGACATCGTCGGCCAGCCGATGCTGGCGCACAAGGCGGTGCACGAGGCGCATGTGGCGGCAGAAAACTGCGCCGGCCAGAAGTCCTACTTCGACGCGCGGGTGATTCCGGGCGTGGCCTACACCGACCCGGAAGTGGCCTGGGTGGGCGTCACCGAAGAAATCGCCAAGCGCGACGGCATCAAGATCGAAAAAGCCGTGTTCCCGTGGGCGGCGTCTGGCCGGGCGATTGCCAACGGCCGCGACGAAGGCTTCACCAAGCTGATTTTTGATGCGGAAACCCATCAGGTGATCGGCGGCGCGATTGTCGGCACCCACGCTGGCGACATGCTGGGCGAAATCTGCCTGGCCATCGAAATGGGTTGTGACGCCACCGACATCGGCAAAACCATCCATGCTCACCCGACGCTGGGCGAAAGCATCGGCATGGCCGCTGAAGTCGCCCACGGCAGCTGCACCGACCTGCCGCCGCAACGCAAGAAGTAAACGCCAGCGGCATCGTGTGGACAGCAAAAGGGCAAGCCTGATGAGGGCTTGCCCTTTTGTGTGTGATTTACTCGGGTAATACCCTGCGGACTTGTGTCTGTGGCAAACAAAACGGCGAGCCCGATGGCTCGCCGTTTTGCGCTTGAATCCGCCGGGTCAAGAGCGGTCCAGCAAACCCTGCGCAGCGATCCTGGCGAGGTGTGCGGCCGCAGACACGACAAGGAGGGCTTGGTGAGCCGCGCTTAATTGGCGCGGATCATGGTGCCCACGCCGGCATCGGTGAGGATTTCCAGCAGCAGGGCGTGTTTCACCCGGCCGTCGATGATGTGCACCGATTGCACGCCGTTTTTGGCGGCGTCCAGCGCCGAGCTGATCTTGGGCAGCATGCCGCCGTGGATGGTGCCGTCGGCAAACAGGCCGTCCACCTGGCTGGCGGTCAGGCCGGTGAGCAGCTGGCCATTTTTGTCCAGCACGCCTTCGGTGTTGGTCATCAGGATCAGTTTTTCGGCGCCCAGGGTTTCCGCCAGCTTGCCGGCCACCAGGTCGGCGTTGATATTGTAGGCCGAGCCGTCATGGCCCACGCCAATCGGGGCGATCACCGGGATAAAGTCGCGGGTGTCCATCAGCGCAATCAGGCTGGGGTCGATGGATTCGATTTCGCCCACCTGACCGATGTCGATGGATTCTTCGCCATCGTCGGCCTTGAGGAACATCTTGCGCGCGCGGATAAAGCTGCCGTCCTTGCCGGTCACGCCCACGGCCTTGCCGCCGTGCTGGTTGATCAGGCTGACGATTTCTTTGTTGACCAGGCCGCCCAGCACCATTTCCACCACGTCCATGGTTTCGCTGTCGGTCACGCGCATGCCCTGGACAAATTCGCCCTGCTTGCCGATGCGCGCCAGCAACTGGTTGATTTGCGGGCCGCCGCCGTGCACCACGACCGGGTTCAGGCCCACCAGCTTGAGCAGCACCACGTCCTTGGCGAAGCCTTCTTTCAGGGCGTCGTCGGTCATGGCGTTGCCGCCGTACTTGATCACGATGGTCTTGCCGGCAAATTTGCGGATGTAAGGCAGCGCTTCAGAGAGGATGGCGGCCTTGTCCTGGGCCAGGTGCGGGGTCAGCGTCATGGTCGGTTCCTGTGAGACAAATAACGACGGGGTCGGAAAGCCGTATTGTAAACGCAACGCCGCGCCGGGTTTATCTGAATTCACATTTACCTATACCTTGCCGACTGCATCGCCTTACTATAGAGTAAGTCTGATCATTCGCTTGTTATGGTATCCCAGATGACGGCCACCCCGCCCGCTTCCGCCCCTGCCACCCGCTGGTCTCGCCGCAAGGACGTTCGCCCTGGCGAAATCCTGGAAGCCGCGCTGAAACTGTTTGTGGAAAAAGGCTTTCGCGCCACCAAGATGGAAGACATCGCCCGCGAGGCGGGGGTGACCAAGGGCACGCCGTATCTGTACTACGAAAACAAGGAAGAAATCTTCAAGGCGGTGATCCGCGAAGGCATGCTGACCAAGTTCGACGAGCTGGAAGGCTTGTCCGGCCAGGATGAAGCCAGCGCGGAAACCCGGCTGCGCCAGGTGATTTACCGCTGGTGGGAATCCATCGGCAACACCCGCCTGGCGGGCTTGTCCAAGCTGATGATCGCCGAGGCGGCCAATTTTCCTGAGCTGGCCAGCTTTTACCACGCCGAAGTGATTGTGCGCTGTCGCAATATGGTGCGCCATGTGCTGGAAGAAGGCGTCGAGCGCGGCGAGTTTCACATCCTCAACATGGATCACGCGGTGGAGATTGTCATCGCCCCGCTGTTGCTGGCCATGGTGTGGAAGCATTCGTTTCATAATTTTGAATCGGCCAAGTTTGACATGCCGGCGCACTTGGATAATGTGCTGGATATCTTGATCAATGGCCTGAAAACCCGCTAAGCGCGGCTGACAAAACGCTCCTGGTGTGCGCCCGCGCGCCTAGCCAGGGTTGCTGTGCCGGGTTTTGTGTTAAGAGCCGCTAACAAAACCCAGCGAAGCGGTCCTGGCTAGGCGTGTGACCGCAGACAGTACAAGTAGTACGACAAGGTCACACAACAACGCCAGGGGGTTTTGTTAGCGGCTCTAAGCGTTGCGCTGTTTGGGTTTTCATCACCCCGCCGGGGTGCGGCCTTGCCGCCCGGCGGGTTTTGTTCACCCATTAAGTTAACAATTATTACATTGCTGCTGCGCCAGCAGCGGCAAGAGCGGCTGGATTGCACACGCAGGCGACGCAGAAACGCCTGATCGACTACACGAAGGAAACACAACCATGACCATTCGTCATTTTGCCGCGCTGTGTCTGGTGGGCGCGCTGGCGGCGTGCAGCAAACCCGAGGCGCAGCCAGAAGCGCCACGGCCGGTGCGCAGCGTTACTTTAGGGGCGAGCAACGGGCAGACCGCCGCGTTTCACGCTGGCGACATCCGCGCCCGCCACGAGGCGCGGCTGGCGTTTCGCGTCGGCGGCAAGGTGGTGGCCCGGCTGGTGGACGTTGGCGCCACGGTCAAACCAGGCCAGGCGCTGGCGCGGCTGGAAGACAACGATGCCAGCCTGGATCTGGCCAGCCGCCGCGCCAAGCTGGCCGCTGCCGAGGCCGACCTGAAGCAGAACGAAGCCGACATCAAGCGCTACCGCGAGCTGCTGGCCCAGCACTTTATCAGCCAGGCCGAGTTTGACCGCCGCGAAGCGGCGCTGGCCGCCGCGCGCGGCAATCAGCAGGCAGCGCTGGCCGCCGCCCAGTTGGGTGCAAATCAGCAGGGCTACACCACGCTGACCGCCGAGCGCGCCGGAGTGGTGACCAGCATCGACGCCGAAGTTGGCCAGGTGGTCAGCGCCGGCCAAGTGGTGGCGCGGGTGGCGGAATCCAGCGAGCGCGAGGCGGTGATTGCCGTGGCCGAATCGCAACTGGCCGAGGTGCGCGCCGCGCGCGGTTTTGTCGTGCAAGTGGGCCAACTGCCCGGCCAGTATCAGGGCGTGCTGCGCGAACTGGCGCCAGACGCCGACAGCGTCAGCCGCACCTATACCGCGCGCATCACCCTCAAGGACGCCGACGACAGCGTGCGCCTGGGCATGAGCGCGCGCGTCTACCCGCAGGGCGAGGCCGCCGCGCCGTTGAGCGTGCCGCTGAGCGCCGTGCTGGACGAAAACAATCGCCATTATCTGTGGCTGCTGGACGGCAAGGCGCCGCAGGTCAAGCGGGTGGAAGTCAAACTGGCCAAGGTCAGCAGCGACACCGCCTGGATTGCCAGCGGCGTGCGCGCCGGGCAAGAAGTGGTCACCGCTGGCGTGCACCTGCTGCGCGACGGCCAGACCGTGCGCCGACTCACGCATGATCCGGCGCAGCCGGTGGGGACGCAGGCGAAATGAAACGACTCAATCTCTCGGAATGGGCGATTCGCCACGCCTCGCTGGTGCGCTATTTGATGATCATCCTGCTGATTGGCGGGGTGTGGGCGTATGGCAAGCTGGGGCAGAAAGAAGACCCGGAATTCACCTTCAAGGCCATGCTGGTGCGCGTGGTGTGGCCGGGGGCCAGCACCGACGATATGCAGCTGCAAGTCACCGACCGGGTGGAAAAAAAGCTGATGGAGCACCCCGATCTGGACTTCGTCAAAAGCTACACCAAGCCGGGCGAGACGGTGCTGATCGTCAACCTGAAAGAAAGCGTGGCCCCCAAAGATGTGGCCAATGCCTGGTATCAGGTGCGCAAAAAGCTGTCTGATATTCGCCAGCAACTGCCCAGCGACATTCGCGGGCCGTTTTTCAACGACGAATTTGGCGACACTTTTGGCAATATCTACGCCTTTACCGGCGACGGGCTGGGCTACGAAGACCTGCGCCGCTATGTGGAATACGTCAAGCGCGAGGCCTTGCGCCTGCCGGACGTGGCCAAGGTGGAAGTGGTGGGCGAGCAGGACGAAAAACTCTACCTGACGCTGGACACCGCCCGCCTGGCCAGCCTGGGCATGGACGTGCAGCAGCTGTGGCAGGCGTTGGCCGCCCAGAACGCCATCACGCCAGCCGGGGCCATCGACACCGCCACCGACCATGTGCCGGTGCGGGTGACCGGCGCCTTGCAAAGCGTGGACGCGCTGCGCAATGCCTTGCTGTCGGCCAATGGCCGCACCTTCCGCCTGGGCGACGTGGCCGAGGTGCGGCGCGGCTACGCCGAGCCGCTGAGCTTTGCCATGCGCTTTGACGGCAAGCCGGCGCTGGGCCTGGCCATCAGCATGAAAAAAGGCGGCGACGTGATCAAGCTGGGCGACACGCTGAACGCGCTGATGGACAAGGTGCGCAGCGAGCTGCCGGTGGGGGTGATGATCGACGCAGTGTCTGACCAGCCGCGCGTGGTGAAAAGTTCGGTCAACGAGTTCATGAAATCGCTGGTGGAAGCGGTGGTGATCGTGCTCGGGGTGAGCTTCATCAGCCTGGGCATGCGCACCGGCATCGTGGTGGCGCTGTCGATTCCGCTGGTGCTGGCCATCACCTTCTTGGCCATGTATTTTTTCAATATCGAGCTGCAACGCATCTCGCTGGGCTCGCTGATCATCGCGCTGGGCCTGTTGGTGGACGACGCCATCATCGTTGTGGAAATGATGGCGCTCAAGCTGGAACAAGGCTGGAACCGGCTGAATGCCGCCACCTACGCCTACACCAGCACGGCTTTCCCGATGCTCACCGGCACGCTGATCACCGCCGCGACCTTTCTGCCTGTCGGCTTTGCCAAATCCAACGCCGGCGAATACACCTTCAGCCTGTTTGCCGTCGTGGGCCTGGCGCTGGTGATTTCCTGGTTTGTCGCCGTGCTGTTCACCCCGTTCATCGGCCACCGGCTGCTGCCCGAACACCAACCCAACACCGAGCACGGCGTACATGGCGATGTCTACGACAAGCCGTTTTACCTGCGCTTTCGCCGGCTGGTGGAATGGTGCCTGGACCACCGCAAGACCGTGCTGGCCGCCACCGGCGCCGCCTTTGTGCTGTCGCTGGTGTGCTTCAAGCTGTTCGTGCAGCAGCAGTTCTTCCCGGCCTCCAGCCGGGTGGAGCTGCTGGTGGATTTCTGGCTGCCGCAAAGCGCCAGCTATCAGGCCACCGAAACCGAGGTCAGGCGGCTGGAAGCCCTGCTCAAGGGCGATGAGCGGATTGTCTCCATCACCAGCTATGTCGGCGGCGGCTCGCCGCGCTTTTACCTGCCGCTGGACCAGCAGCAACAGCACCTGAACTACGCGCAGATGATGATCATGACCCGCGACGAGCAGGTGCGCGACGAGGTGAAACACAAAATCGCCGAGCTGTTCGACCAGGGCTTTCCGGCGGTGCGCGGCCGGGTGATCCGCCTGGAAAACGGCCCGCCGGTGGGCTATCCGGTGCAGTTCCGTCTGCTGGGCCCCGACCCTGGCCAGCTGCGCGCCATCGGCCAGCGCATGGAAGCCATGCTGCGTGAACACCCGGCCACCCGCCAGGTGAACAACGACTGGGGCGAGCAATTGCGGGTGATGCGCGTCACGGTGGATCAAGACAAGGCCCGCGCGCTGGGCGTGTCCAGCCAGTCGCTGGCGCGTCAGCTGCAAATGCTGCTGTCCGGGTCGGTGGTCACCGAATACCGCGACGCCGACCGCACGCTGGAAGTGGTGGCCCGGCTGGGCGCCGACGAGCGCGCCAGCCTGGAGCGGCTGCCCAATCTGATGATCCAGACCGCGTCCGGGCGCTTTGTGCCGGTGGCGCAGCTGGCGCGGGTGGAATACAAGCCCGAAGAAAGCATCGTCTGGCGGCGCAACCGCCTGCCCACGCTGACCGTGCGCGCCGATGTGGCCGACGGCGTGCAGGCGGCCGATGTGTCGATTGCCCTGTGGCCCAAGATGCAGGCGCTGGAAAAAACCCTGCCGCCGGGCTATCACATCGAGCTGGGCGGCTCGCTGGAATCCAGCAAAAAATCGCAGGACGCCATCGGCGCCGTGCAACCCTTGATGCTGGTGGTGGTGATTTCGCTGCTGATGTTCCAGCTGCACAGCTTCCAGCGCACCTTGCTGGTGCTGCTGACCGCGCCGCTGGGCATGATCGGGGTGACGCTGACGCTGATTCTGTTTGCCGCGCCGTTTGGCTTTGTCGCCATGCTCGGGGTGATTGCCCTGGCCGGGATGATCATGCGCAACTCGGTGATTCTGGTGGACCAGATCGAGCACGACATCCGCGAAGGCATCGACCGCTGGGAGGCGGTGGTCGGCTCCACCGTGCGCCGTTTCCGCCCGATCATGCTCACGGCGGCAGCGGCGATTCTGGCGATGATCCCGCTGACCCGCAGCACATTCTGGGGGCCGATGGCGGTGGCCATCATGGGTGGGCTGCTGGTCGCCACCGTGCTGACGCTGCTATTCTTGCCGGCGTTGTACGCGGCCTGGTTTAAAGTCAAACGCCCAGCCTGACCTGACGCGGCCCGGCGCGCGCCGGGCCCCTCACACTTCGGAAAGACATCCATCATGTGGACATGGAAACACCACGCGCTGGCCCTCGCCCTGGCCGGCGCCAGCGCCGGCGCCCAGGCGCTGGACCTGATCGACGTCTGGCAGGCGGCGCGCGAACACGACGCCGCCTACGCCTCGGCGCGCGCCAGCTGGGAAGCCGGCCAGGAAAAAACCATCCAGGGCCGCGCGCCCTTGCTGCCGCAGCTGAACGCCAGCGGCGACTACACCCGCAACAAGGCCGAACGCCCGGCCGGCATCGGCCGCTACCGCAGCGCCAGCGCCGGCCTGCAACTGACGCAAACCCTGTTTGACTGGTCGCGCTTTGCCGCGCTGGAACAAGGCCGCCAGGCCACGCTGATTGCCGATGATCAGTTCAAAAACGCCGAACAAGAGCTGATCCTGCGCACCGCGCAGGCGTATTTTGACGTGCTGCTGGCCGAAGACACGCTGGAATTCACCCGCGCCGCCAAAGACGCCTACGCCAAGCAACTTGAGCAAGCCAAAAAATCGTTTGATGTCGGCAGCGCCACCATCACCGACACCTACGAAGCCCAGGCCAGTTACGACTCCGCCGTGGCCAGCGAGCTGGCCGCGCTCAACGACCTGGAAGTCAAACGCAATAAACTGGCGCTGCAAACCGGCGTCAGCGCCAACCGGCTGGACCCGCTGAAAGCCAAAGTGCCGCTGGAGCTGCCCAGCCCGGACAGCGCCGACAGCTGGGTGCGCCAGGCCGAAGACGGCAGCTATGCGCTGGCCATCCGCCGCAAGCAATTGATTGTCGCCGGCAAACAAGTGGACATCAGCCGCAGCGGCCACCTGCCCACCGTCAGCCTGGTGGCCGGCTACAACGACCGCACCAGCACTCAGCTGGCCAGCGTGGACACGCGCGGCGGCTCGGTCGGCGTGCAAGTCACCCTGCCGATTTTCAGCGGCGGCCTGGCGCAATCCAAGGTGCGCGAAGCCCGCGCGCTGGAAGAACAAGCCCGCCAGGACCTGGAAGACGCCCGCCGCCAGGTGGAGCAAGCCACCCGCACCGCCTACCTGGGCGTGACCAGCGGCGCGGCGCAAGTCACCGCCCGCGAGCAAGTGCTGGCCTCCAGCAAAAGCCAGCTGGAAGATCGGAAGAGCGTCGTGTAGGGAAAGAGTGTCTTCGCCTGTGTA
>ERZ650306.90-NODE-90-length-45832-cov-11.319527_pt1 | contig 45832 bp, 45 predicted proteins | sample MGYA00376242_ERZ650306 | MGnify/ENA primary metagenome ERZ650306 (study PRJEB26733, sample SAMN07839244) | wastewater metagenome | biome: urban; feature: wastewater treatment plant; material: waste water | place: USA: North Carolina | collected 2016-03-31 ... | reverse complement strand
ATACCGGCCTGTCACGCCGGGGGTCGCGGGTTCGAGTCCCGTCCACTCCGCCAATATTTTGAAAAGCCTTAGCACTAACTAAGGCTTTTTTATTAAACAGAATTTGCCTGGTAGCCAGAGCACAGTAGAACCACCTGTTCCCATGCCGAACACAGAAGTGAAATGCTGTTACGCCGATGGTAGTGTGGCATTCGCCATGTGAGAGTAGGAAACTGCCAGGCTCTCAATTATTAAGCCCTGAACATAAGTTCAGGGCTTTTTGTTTTTCGGTATTTGTAAAATAACTCGCTGTCATTTCTTTTGCCAAATCGTCAGCTGTGACAACAGGTATTGGTATTTACGCGCGGTTTCTTGCAGCACGAATGGGATGTCTTGCGCTGGTTGTAGCTCTTCAAACTCAGTGCCCAGTGCACGTTGCAGATACTGATAGGTTGTTAGTGCTTCTCCATTCTCTCTGATCCCACCCAGCCAGTTATGTTTTGATGTCGATTCCACTTGCCATGTATATGGTGAACAAAGCATCAGAATACCGCCATCGCGAAGTCGATGTGCCAAATCAGCTAGAAAATGAGCGGGTTCACGTAGTCGATCCAATAGGTTCGCGGCAAGAATCAAATCATAGTGCTGATATTTGCCCTTCAGGTTACAAGCATCACCTTGCGTAAAGTGAATTCGGGTTGCTAAGTCAGGTGCGAGTTGGCAGTCCGTCAATTTCGCTTCACGATATTCAACTAATTCACCTTCGGTTGGAATGGCATAACGGAAACTGTATTGCTGAGCTAGCGTTTGTGCAATGTCGATGAAACGGGCTGAATAATCGACGGCATCGACATGCTGAAAATATTTGGCTAATTCAAAACTGGTTCGGCCTACAGAACAGCCAATATCTAATGCCCGGATTGGTTGCTGGCATATCTGTGCTGCGATTTCAGCTAGCCGTTGACAGTGATTCGGTACATTAAAATGGCCGGCGCCATAGTGTGAATCAAGGTATTCAGCAATGAGTGGGTCGGTTTCGTAAGGGTTAACAATGAGCGGTTCCTGATAACGGGAGACTACATAACGAAAACCGGCATGCTGGAAAAAGTGACGTCGAAAGGCGTAACGGGAGTTTTTCAGGGCCAGATTGCCGGTGGAGATCCACGAACCACCTTTGATTAAATTGTGTTTGCCGTCGAACGTTGGGGTAGAAAAATCATCGTATAGCGGGTGAACGCGGAAGCCATCGAAGCCATCAATCGCGGAGCTGGTCCATTGCCAGACATTGCCAATCACGTCATAAAAATCACCTTGTGAAAACTGATCAATAGGGCTGGACGATGACCAATATTCCAAATTGATATTGCCGGGAGCTTGTTGCCAATTAGGCTGATCACTCGGAATATTTTTTCGCAGTGCCATCCATTCCGCTTCGCAAGGAAGTTGGATTGGTAAGCCTGTTTGCGCTGCTTTCCAGCAACAAAAAGCCGCTGCTTCGAGCTGGTTGGTTTCAACAGGCCAATCCCATGGCATGGCGATCTCTTCCGTCATCAGACGTAAACGCAGGGTATCGGTTTGCTGAATATCACCCTGCCAGAAGGTGGGTTTATTGGCCTTCGTAAATTTGAGCCATTCCTGGCCTTCCGTGGTCCACCATTCTGGATGCTGGTAACCGCCAGCCAGAACAAATTCAAGAAATTCAGCATTACTGACCAGATATTTACTGGCTTGGAAAGTATCTAATTTAATTTCGCGTTGGCCGTATTCATTATCCCAGCCATAGGTGGCATCACTGTCCGGTTTACCCATTTGGATGGAGGTTGCCGCGACAGGCAGTAATTCATTGGTTGGTACTAAATTGGGCTGCTGACGTGCGTGTGGGCAATGCTGCCAACGTGGTTGCGATTGCACCACTGCCAGTGGTAGCTGACGAATAAGCACGGACGAGGTTTCGAGATGAATGCGCTCATGCTCAATGCCCATCAAGATAGTCCATGCCGGACTGCCCCAGCTAATGGGTAATTCCAATGGCATCTCTTGGATAAATTGGATCACCTGTGTTTTGACTTGTTGACGATATGCCCGTAATTCGGCGATAGATGGCCAGTTGTAATGGGTTTCATCGAGATCATCCCAACTCATTTCATCAACGCCAATTGCCACCATGGCTTCAATTTGAGGATTGATTCGCTGGTTGATTTGTTGCGCGGCAAACAGTTTATTGATGAAGAAACTCGCAGTATGGCCGTAATAGAAAATCAGTGGATGACGCAGCGGAATCGCTTTTTTAAACCACGCATCATCATGTGCGAGGCAATCAAACAATGAATCATATAAATCGTAGGTCTGGATAAAATAGTCGAGCAGTTCCTGTCGCTTGGTGGCGACATTGTCACCTTGTAACCACAGTGTTCGAGTTGGGGCTGGCAGTGCTGATGTTTGAGTGTCATCAAGCGAGGTATGTGCTGCTGGATGATGGCAAGAGTTTTTCACAAGGCGTCTCCCGATACCGACTTATCTGACAACTATTTACTTGAAACTATAGGATAGTACGGGAGAATGCGACTTCAGATCAGTGTTGCGCTGCACACTGTCACGATCGCCAAGCGTGCAGATGAAAAGATCATGCTGTCGACTGGGCATTCAGCTGGGTTTTGCTAAATGAAAAGGGCAGTAATTCTTTGATAGCAACCTGTTGTAACTGGCCTTGCCAATGGAACAAGATCTGAATATCAGGGCCAAATTCAGAGATAAATTGGCGGCAAATACCACAGGGGCTGATTTCACCTTTAGGGGAAAACACGGCAATAGCTTTGAATTGGGTATGGCCTTGGCTGATGGCATTACCAAGCGCCACGCGTTCGGCACAGGTACCAGCTGGATAGGCTGCATTTTCAATATTAATACCGCTAAAAATCTGATCATCGCTAGTTAAGACTGCGGCCCCGACGGAATAGTTGGAATAGGGCATGTAGGCATGGCGGATACTGGCTTTGGCTGCTGCCATGAGCTGGGTTTGTTGTTCATGCGTGAGCACAGGCATAAGACGCCTCAGATAAATAAATGGTACAGAATTATTAACACGCCAGCTTATTCGCAACAAGCTGGCGTATCGTAAAAACTGTAACTGGTAGCAGATTTAACTGTGCAGCCAGACCATCACTTCATACGGTTGTAGATCGCGGTTACATAGCTCAGGCAAAGACGTTTCATTATGGATCAGGCATTGGCTGTCAGTATGTTGCCAAGTGTCTGGTAATTCCAACGTCGTTGCGGTTGCGCTTAAATTGGCGACCACGAGCAGTTTTTGTTCGCCATGCTGCCGTTGATAACACCAGAGTGTCGGGTGATTGGGGAGCTGATCCTGATAGTTGCCTTCGACAATGATTGGATATTGTTTCCGCAGTTGGATCAGTTGCTGATAGTGATAAAACACAGAAGTTTTATCTGCCAGCGCATTGCTCACATTGATCTGTGCGTGATTATCACTCACTGGGATCCACGGTGTGCCTTGGCTAAAACCAGCACCAGTTGATGCATCCCATTGCATGGGGGTACGGCTGTTATCGCGCGAACGTGCAGCAAGCGTTTGCAATGTCTCCTCAGTTGCCACACCTTGCATCTGATGAGCCAGATAGAGATTCAGGCTTTCCACATCCCGATAGTCATCAATTTGTGTGAAATGTGGATTCGTCATACCGATCTCTTCCCCCTGATAAATATAGGGGGTGCCTTGCAGCATATGTAAGACGGTAGCCAGCATCTTGGCTGATTTTTCGCGGTATTCACCTTCATGCCCAAAACGCGACACGATGCGCGGCTGATCATGGTTACACCAGAACAACGCACTCCAGCCTTGCTGATGCAAGCCGTTTTGCCATTCGGCAAAGATTTTTTTCAACTCAATAAAATCCGGCGCCGCTAATTGCCATTTCTCACCGTTTGGGTAATCAACTTTCAGGTGATGGAAATTAAACACCATCGATAGCTCGCGACCATCCTGTTGTGAATATTGCTGGCAATGTGCCAGTGTGGTGGAGGACATTTCTCCAACCGTCATGCAGTGGCGTGGCACGAATACATCGCGGGATAACTCTTGCAGATAGTCATGCACGCGCGGTCCATCGGTATAAAAGCGACGGCCATCGCCGGTGAAATCATCACAAAAATCCTGTTGTTTGGAGATCAGATTAATGACATCGAGGCGGAAACCATCAACCCCTTTATCGGCCCAGAAATGCAGCACTTTTTTGATTTCAGCGCGAACTTCCGGATTTTCCCAATTCAGATCGGCCTGTTGTTCACTGAACAGATGCAGATAATATTGACCACTGTTTTGATCGAGAGCCCAGGCATTACCCCCAAATTTGGATTGCCAGTTATTCGGCTCTTTACCATTAACTGGATCACGCCAGATGTAGAAATCACGAAAGCGGCTGTGTGGATCGCGCTGTGCCGTTTTAAACCAGATGTGTTCTGTGGACGTGTGATTAAACACCATATCCATAATGATGTGCAAACCACGTTGTTGGCAGGCGCTCACCAGTTGTTCAAAATCGGCCATGCTGCCGAAAGCTGGGTCGATGGCGTAATAATCGGCAATGTCATAGCCATTATCGATCTGCGGAGAGCTGTAGATCGGGGTTAGCCATAAAGCATCAACGCCCAGTTGTTGCAGATAATCGAGGCGCTGAATAATGCCTTGCAAGTCGCCGGTGCCTTTATTACCGGAATCTTGAAAGCTTTTCGGGTAGATCTGATACACCACCGCCTGACGCCACCAGTCATGTTGAGAATAAGACATCAAAACGCTCCATTCCAAGAAAAAGCTGCGGCCAGTGACCGCAGCGGGAAATTATTGTTATTAGGGTTAAACCGCTTCCGTAGCAGAGATTTCAGCTTGTGATTGGTTACGGAATTTGTGTTTGTACACTGCGACAGTTAGCAACATAGGTACAGCGATCGCGATCAGCATGGCCACAGCATAGATACCCCAGAATTGTGGCTGGATGGACAGAATACCTGGCAGACCACCGACACCGATACCGTTCGCCAGCACACCACTGTAACCACACACTAAACCTGCCAAAGCAGAACCAACCATGGCGCACAGCATTGGGAATTTGTAACGCAGGTTGATGCCATACATCGCCGGTTCAGTGACACCGAGATAAGCCGAAATCGCGGCGGGAACGGAAATTTCACGTTCGTTGGCTTTACGGCTGATCAGGATGATACCCATCACTGCAGAGGCTTGTGCAATGTTAGACAACGCGATCAATGGCCATATTGGTGTGCCGCCCATGCTTTGTACTAACTGCAGATCGACCGCATTGGTGGTGTGATGTACGCCGGTAATGACCAATGGCGCATACAGGAAACCAAACAGCGAAGCGCCAATCGGTGCGAAGCTACCGGTCATCACTGATTTAGCTGCAAATGCCACGCCATCACCGATCCAGCGACCGAATGGACCAATCAGGCTGTGTGCCAAAATGACGGCCAGCAGCAATGAAACGAACGGCACGACCACCAGATAGAGGTAAGCCGGTACGATCTGTTTCAGCCGTGTTTCGATATACGCCAGCAGCGCACCCGCCAGGATCGCAGGAATCACCTGGGCCTGATAACCGACTTTCTGGATCGCGAACAGACCAAAGTTCCATGCTTCCGGGGCTTGTTGCCCGATCAGATATGCGTTCATCAGTTGCGGGCTGACTAATGTAATACCCAGCACGATCCCCAGGATCTCACTGCCACCGAGTTTGCGCACGGTGGCCCAGCACACACCCACGGGCAGGAAATGGAAAATGGCTTCACCAATCAGCCACAGGAAGGAGTGCGCCATCGCCCAGAACTGACTGATTTCGGTCAGGCTCTTGCCATCGAACATCTTGATGTCGCCAATGACGTTACGGAAACCTAAGATCAAACCACCGGTAATAATGGCTGGCAGTAGTGGCACAAAGATTTCGGCCAAGTGAGAAATTGAGCGCTCCAGTACGCTCATATTCTGGCGGGCTGCTACTTTTGCCGCTTCTTTACTGGCGCCATCGACGCCGGTTTCTGCGATGAGTTGTTTGTAAAACTCATCCACTTCGGTGCCAATGACTACCTGAAATTGACCGGCATTGGTAAAACAACCTTTGACGGATGGAATAGTTTCTATGGCTTTGATATCGGCCTGTGCAGTGTTTTTCAGCACAAAACGCAGCCGGGTCAGGCAGTGGCTGACGGTGGCAATATTATCTTTGCCGCCGACCAGACTGATCAGACGAGTAACGTCCTGAGAGAATGATTTGCTCATGTGTGTCCCCTGGTGAACAAAACCGTCATTCCGCTATGGATGATGGCTTAAGTATAGTTGGTAACGTTCCCAATAAGTATGCAGAGGATTAATTAAAACACAAAAGGGAACGTTCCCAATTTGCGTGATTGTTCACAGATCCAGCGTTGGATCCGGATCTGTGATGATAGAGATGATTAGGTTTTGCTGTCGTTTGAAGCTGTTTAGCTATGCGAAGGGGCTATTTGCGCACAAGGTTCGGCGTCTTGTTCCAGCTGCACTAAGAGTTGCTCGGCAGCGAGGCGACCGGCTTGTTTATAGCCCGGATCGATGGATTGCACCTGCGGAAACAGGAAATGCAGCAGCGGATTATTCCCCACCCCGGTTAGCTTTACATCCTGACGTTGTTGTTCCTGCAGATACTTCGCGGCACCCAGCGCCAGCGTGTCAGTGGCACAAACCACCGCATCGGTGATAGGCGTTAGCAGTTTGGCGGTCAGGTCATAGCCGCTTTGTACATCTAAACTGCCGGTTAAGTAACGGCAAGGCAGTTGTTGTTGGGCACAAAATTGCTGGTAGGCTTGCAAACGCAAGGCACCGGTGGTCGCATCGCTGGGGTCAACCCCGATAAAGTCGATGTGGCGACTGCCATCGGCATACAGCTGGTGCAGGATCCGCTCGATGGCCCCCTGATCGTCATAACAAACCGAGGCCATCTGTGGCCAATCGCGAGCCATGAGCACCAGCTTATTTTGCCATGGGCGCAGTTGTTCCAGATCCAATGCACTGAAGGCAAATAAGATCACACCATCGACACCTCGGCGGGCTAAGAGCGCCAGATGTTCATCGACTTTCTGCGGATCAAATTCACTTTCCATCAGCATGGCATCATAACCACGCGCATAGAGGATTTCGAGCATGCCCCGCACGGCACGATTTTCAGAGGCTGAGTCGAGGCGTGACACGATAATACCGACTAAGCGAGCACTGTTGGTGCGCATGGCGCGAGCCGATTTACTGGGTTCGAAACCATGTTCCCGGATCACGGCTTCCACCCGATCGCGGGTTTGCGGATTAACGTTCGGGTCTTGGTTCAGCACCCGTGACACGGTGGATTTACCCACGCCGCTCAGTTTGGCGATATCAAGAATAGTAAGGCGTTTAGTCATAACAGGCCGAGAAAACTCACTTTGCAGTATTGTTCGGATTTTTCCCCGCTTAGGCAAGCAAGCAAATCCAGAATTGCCTGATTCAGGTGGTTCTCAGCAAATTAGCCGCAGAAATGGGAATCCGGTTTGTGATCCTCTCGGCAGTTATTTATGCTGGTGACAGTAACCGCTAACCATTCGGCCACATCGTGCCGGAATTTGAGGACGAGCTTATTATGTTTATTGGTAATTTACAGCAATTGGATGACTGTCTGCTGCATCCGCTGATTGCGACTGTATTACGTGATTTTGTGGCGACGAATGCCGATGTCTTGGCACTGCCGAAAGGCAAAACTGATCTGACGGTGCCGGCGCAATTTGCCCCTGCAGAATTGCCGCAAGATCCGCTGTTTATGATCGTATCGATGGATACCTCGCAACTGGTGATCGAACGTCGTCCTGAGTTCCATGATACTTACCTCGACATTCAGTTGTTATTGTCTGGCGAAGAGTGGATTGGTTGTGGACCACATGCGATTACGTTGGATCGCAGTGATAATCCGCATCCTGATCTTTATTTTATGGATGAGCCAGCAACCAGCTATATTGGTTTGCAGCCAGGCGACTTTGTGGTGATTGCGCCGGGTGAATTACATACCCCGCTATGCACTCTGACTGAACCGGGTGAACTGCGCAAGATCGTGTTTAAGGTACATAAAGCGTTGTTATCCCCATCTGTGTGACCTTTAGGAGGCGGTATGCCTGCGTTTCAACTGATTATTGGCAATAAAAATTATTCATCCTGGTCGCTGCGGCCTTGGTTATTGTTGCGTAAATTAAGCGTTAGCTTCGAAGAAACTCAGGTCTTACTGCAAACTGAAGACTTTAAACAGCAAGTTATGCGTTTTTCCCCGGTCGCCAAAGTGCCAGTGTTGTTGGATGGCGACCTAGCGATCTGGGATTCGTTGGCGATTGCCGAATATCTGGCCGAGCAATTTCCACAGGCATGGCCGCGCGATCCGGCGGCGCGTGCGTTTGCCCGCTCGATCAGTGCAGAAATGCACTCTGGTTTTATGAGCCTGCGTAGCCAGATGCCAATGAATTGCCGTGCAACTGGTCGTGAAATCGTTGGTGATGAGGCGCTCGCGCGCGATATCGAACGCATTCAGGCGATCTGGACGGAATGCCGCTTGCGCTATGGTGAGTCTGGGCCATGGTTATTTGGCGAATTCACCATTGCCGATGCGATGTTTGCGCCGGTGGCGTTCCGTTTTAATACCTATGGTGTTGACTGCCAAGGTCTGGCCGCCGAATACATGCAGACGGTATTGCATGACGCCGATGTACAGGCCTGGTTACATGCCGCGCAGCAGGAACAAGCTACGATCATGAGCTATGAGATTGGACTGACTGCGCAATAACGGATTGTTATAGATAAAAAAAGCGCCTTGCGGCGCTTTTTGTTTTTGGCAGGAATTATGCCTGCAACGCCTGATTCAGATCGTCCAGAATGTCTTCGATCGCTTCAATGCCCACCGACAGGCGGATCATTTCGGGTTTCACACCGGCTTTGGCTTGTTCTTCCTCGGTCATCTGACGATGCGTGGTGGAAGCGGGGTGGCAGGCCAGTGATTTTGCATCACCGATATTCACCAGACGTTTGAAGATTTTCAGTGCGTCGTAAAAACGCACACCGGCCTCATAACCCGCTTTCAGACCAAAAGAGAGAATGGCTGATGGTGTGCCGTTCATGTATTTCTGCGCCAGAGCATGATGTGGATGATCAGGTAAACCGGCGTAACTGACCCACGCCACTTTGTCGTGGCTTTGCAGATATTCTGCCACTTTACGGGCATTTTCTACGTGACGTTCCATGCGCAGTGACAGTGTTTCCAATCCTTGCAGCAACAGGAAGGCATTCATCGGTGACAATGTGGAACCGGTGTTGCGCAATGGCACGGTACGCGCGCGGGCAATAAAGGCCGCCGGGCCGAAGGCTTCGTTGTACACGACGCCGTGGTAAGCGGCTTCTGGTTGGCTGAATTGCGGGAAACGCTCAGCATGGTCAGCCCATGGGAATTTACCGGAATCGACGATCACGCCGCCCAGCGAGTTACCATGACCACCGACATATTTGGTGATGGAGTGTACGACAATGTCGGCACCGAACTGAATGGGTTTACATAGCACCGGTGAGGCAACGGTGTTATCGACCACCAGCGGCACACCTTGGGCGTGTGCAACACGGGCCAACCCTTCCAGATCGACAATGTTACCGGCTGGATTGCCGATACTTTCGCAATACACGGCTTTGGTTTTGTCATCAATCAGCTCGGCAATCGCTTCTGGCGAATCATCACGCGCAAAACGCACTTCAACACCAAAACTTGGCAGCATGTGGGCGAACAGCGTGTAGGTGCCGCCATACAGCTGCGGTGTGGAGACGATGTTATCGCCAACACGAGTCAGGGTCTGCAGTGCATAGTTAATGGCGGCACTACCAGCCGATGTCACTAAGCCCGCGATCCCGCCTTCCAAGGCTGCCAGACGTTGTTCCAGCACATCGTTGGTTGGGTTCATGATACGGGTGTATATGTTGCCGGGCACGGCCAGGTTAAACAGATCTGCGCCATGTTGCGCGTTATCGAATTCGTAAGCGACGGTTTGATAAATCGGTACCGCTACGGCTTTGGTGGTCGGGTCATTCTGGAAGCCATGGTGCAGCGCCAGTGTTGCGTCTTTCATGAGAGGTCGTCCTTGTCGCAAGAGAATGAAATGGAGTTCAATCTAACTGGAGCGATTCGGTGCTGTAAAGTTATCAATGTGGGATATGTTATGCCGGCGGCAAATAAACGAGCTACCGGAAGCAGCGGTGATCCCGCCATTTCCGGTAGTCTGTATTGAACTAAAAAATGCTTAGATTTTAATAACTACCCGACCGGTGATCTGACCATCCATGATCTTTGCAGCGGCTTCTGGCGCTTCTTCCAGAATGATCTCTTCACAGGCGTGATCATAGAAACTGGCTGGTAACAGTTGTGCCAGTTGTTGCCAGGCTTGCTGACGACGTTCAAATGGACACATCACCGAATCGACACCTTGCAGTCGCACGTTGCGCAATATAAACGGCATCACGGTTGCTGGCAGATCGAAACCACCCGCCAGACCACAGGCTGCCACGGCACCACCGTAATTCATCTGCGACAAGATTTTCGCCAGCACTGAGCTACCGACAGTATCGACAGCACCAGCCCAGAGTTGTTTGTCCAATGCACGGATCGGGGTCAGCAATTCATCGCGGGTGATCACCTGTTTCGCACCCAGTTGCAATAACAGCTCTCGATTTGATTCGCGTCCGGTAGCGGCGATCACGCGGTAGCCTTTAGCGGCCAGCAAACTGACAGCGACGCTACCCACGCCACCGCTGGCGCCAGTGATTAAAATATCGCCTTGTTCCGGCGTAATACCGGCTTCTTCCAACGCCATAACACACAACATGGCGGTCAGCCCGGCGGTACCAATTTGCATGGCTTGCAGCGCGGTTAAACCAGTCGTTAATGGCACCAGCCAGTCAGCATTAACTCGCGCTTTTTCTGCCATGCCACCCCAGTGGCCTTCACCCACCCCCCAACCGGTCAGTACGACCTCGTCACCGGCTTTATAGCGAGCATCGGTTGATTCCAGCACCTGACCGGCGAAATCAATGCCCGGTACCATCGGCCATTGGCGCACGATTTTACCTTTTCCGGTGATCGCGAGGCCATCTTTGTAGTTCAGCGAAGAGTATTTAACCGCCACAGTTACATCACCGGCCGGTAGCTGGCTGTCATCCAGTTGTTCAATCGAGGCAATCGTTTGCTTATCTTGTTGTTGTAACAGTAAGGCTTTAAACATTTTTATCTCCTGATACTGGCGCTTCTTCAACAGAAGTCGGCGCGGGAATATTTTGCGGGATGTGTCGGAAAATTAGGGTGGCCAGCATGCTGAGACAACCGACCGTAATGTAGGTGGCATGGAAGGCGCTGATAATTTCCTGTTGTTGCAAGCTGGTGGCTTGTAGGTTGTGTAGCGAAACATCCGCGCCATAAAACCATGAAAATAGGGTGGCAGAGATGGCGACGCCCAGACTCATCGACAGTTGCATGACCACGGACAACAGACTATTACCGCTGCTGGCTTCTTCCCGTTCCAATTTGCTTAATGTCAGCGTATTCATTGCGGTGAATTGCAGGGAATTGAGCACGCCCAATAACGCCAGATACAGCAAAAGTAATACATATGGTGTGGCGGTGTTGACGGTGGCAAACCCGGTGATCAGCGCGCCGAGTAGCAAGGTGTTCATCATCAATACCGGGCGATAGCCAAAACGCAGCACCACCCAATTCGCCAGCAGCTTGGTGCTCATGGCACCGAGTGCAATCGGCATCATGGTTAAGCCGGCCTGCGTGGGGCTGAAACCGAGCGCGACTTGTAAAAAGAGCGGAGTCAGAAAGGGTAATGCGCCACTGCCCAGACGCGCGATCAAATTGCCGGAGATCCCGATGCGGAAACTGGATATTCCGAACAAGGCCCGACTGAACAGGGCATGTGGGTGGCGTTGGCTGTGCCAGAAGTAGGCATACAGGGCGAACAGGCCCGGAATCGCCAGTAACAGAAATGCCGAGAAGGTTGCACCGGCCTCGCCAAGTCGTTGAATAGCGATCGATAACAGTACGATACCACTGCTAAAGCACAGATAGCCTTTCCAGTCGAAGGCGGCGGTGTGTTCTCTGATATTGGGCATGAAGAAAAATGCCAGAATACAGCCGACTAGCCCGATGGGCAGATTGATTAAAAATATCCATGGCCAGGAGGCATGTTGTACCAGTAAGCCACCAAGCAATGGCCCGAGTAATGGGCCAATCAGTCCGGGGATCACCACCATCGACATCGCCCGCAGGAATTCTTCTTTGGGGAATACACGTAAGATGGCCAGTCGCCCGACCGGCACCATTAAGGCGCCGCCAATGCCTTGTATGATCCGCGCGATAACCATCTGGGATAACGAGGTTGATTCCGCGCAAAACAGCGAACCGGCAGCGAATAAAACAATCGAGAACAGGAACACATTCCGGGTACCGAAACGATCGGCCAGCCAGCCGGAAGCCGGGATCAGCATGGCAACGGTCAGCATATAACTGATAATCGCCGCCTGCATTTGTAACGGGCTTTCGTGAAAGTCGGCGGCAATAGCGGGGAGCGCGGTATTGAGAATGGTGCCGTCGAGCGTCTGCATAAAGAACCCGACGGCAGCGAGCCAGGGGAGGATGCGTTTTTCTTTAGCTGTGACCGGGTATTTCGTCAAAACGCACCTCGTGTTGGTTTACTGCTTAACGTGTTTTGCCACCGTGGAAGATTTTTTCCAGCCGCACTTGTAGCATTTCCAGAATGAACGAAAGGATCCAGTAAATCACTGCAGCGGTGATCAACATCTCCATATACCGGTACGCGGAACGCCCGTAACTTTGTGCCAGAAACATGATTTCCCACAGCCCCATCACTGAGACCAGCGAGGAATCTTTCAGCATCGCGATGAACATTGCCATGCTCGGCGGGATCGCCACTTTCATCGATTGCGGCAGGATCACTTTCCAGAAGATCTGATATTTTTTCAGGCCCAGCGCCATCGCGGCTTCCCACTGGCCTTTATCGATAACGACAATGGCTGAGCGGAAAATTTCACTTAAGTACGCGCCATAACACAGCGCCAGCGCAATGATCCCCGATGGGATCGCGGTCGGTACCGGGCCGATCTGCGGTAAGCCCTGATAAATCAGTAATACCTGCAATAACAGCGGGGTACCACGGAAAAATGAGGTGTAAAACGTCGAAATACCATACGCCAGCGGGTTCAGGCTCAGACGACCCAATGCAGCCAGTAAACCGAGGAGAACGGAAGCCAGCATTGCCAGTACACAGACATAAATCGTCAGTGGTACCCCCTGAATAAAGCCGTCAGGAGAGAGGTGCAGGCCAGTCAAGTAGGGCAGTTTTTCCCAGACATAGCTCATGTCCAGATCGAATTTGGCGATAAACCATACGAAGCCGATCATCAGCGCCAGCCAGACCAGCAGGACTTGCCACTTAAATTTGCTGGTCATGATGGTGTTGCGGTTCAATGAGAAATCCTTTCAGGTGGAATCAGAAAGACGCTAGTTTAGCGAAATGCGTCACAAAATGCAGTCTGCTAAGCAGAAACAAGGGCGAAAACTCGCCCTTGCTGAAGGTTTTTACTATTTACTGCGCTTAACGGGAGATGTCGGAACCGATCCATTTAACCGAGATCTGTTTCAGGGTGCCGTCTTTACGCATGTCATCGAAGATTTTTACGACAGTGTCGTGCCACTCTTTGTCGCCCTTGTCAGTTGCGATCCAGTTTGGATCTTCATACAACGCATCGCCGACCAGTTTGAATTTACCCGGTGTTTTCTTGATACGTTCATTGGCGGTAACCAGATTAGACACCAGACCGTCAATACGTTTGCCAGCACCTAAAGCCAGATCTTGATAGGCCAGATCTTCACTGCCATATGGCATCACTTGTACACTGTTGAATGGATACTGTATTGGTTTCGCTCCGTAACCTTCTACTTTTAAGGTTTTCATCAGGAAGCGTTCATAAGAACCACCTTGCTGGGCGGCGATTTTTTTGCCTTCCATGTCAGTAACTTTAGTCAACGAATTGCCGTTGACGGAAGTAACCAGCACGGCTGGCGAGCTGTAGTAATGGGTCACGAAATCCAGTGAGCGTGCACGTTGTGCATCCGGCGTCATTGAGCAGATACAGATATCCCAACGGCCACGCCAGTTACCAGACGTGATCACTTCCCACGCTGGCGTTTCGATTTTAACTTTAACGCCTAAACGTTTTGCAAATTCTTTGGTCAGATCGACATCCATGCCATCCATTTCATTTTTGTCATTCAGAAATGAATATGGTGGATACGCTTGATCCATCACGCCGACCAGCTCACCGTTTTTTTTGATACGATCCAATGTTTCACCTGCAATGGCGGCATGGCTAATGGCCATCGCGCCAGCCAGAACGACTAAACGACGTAGTGTTTTGCTTTGCATGATTGTTCCCTCAAAGTGACCAAACCTACATAATCGAAGATGGTCTGGCAGAAGGCAATAGTAAAATGCAGAAAAGAAGAATAATTACGCAGCGCGCCACAGACGTCGCATGCACGGAACGTCTGTGGCGAACAACTTATTGCGTGGTAATGTCAGAACCGATCCATTTCAGCGAGATTTTCTTTAACGTACCGTCTTTATGCAGATCGTTAATAATGGTTTTAATCGTGTCATTCCATTCCTGATCGCCTTTATCCACGGCAACCCAGTTTGGTTCTTCATACAAAGGTGCGCCGACGATCTTGAATTTGCCGCTGGTGGCCTGAATACGTTTATTTGCCGTTACTAGATTAGCCACGATACCGTCGATGCGTTTTCCTGCTCCCAAACCGAGATCCTGATAGGCCAGATCTTCACTGCTGTACGGCGTGGGTTGCACTTGTTTAAATGGATATTGAATTGGTTGGGCACCGTAACCGATCACCAAATCTTTTTGTAAATAACGCTCGTAAGAAGAGCCTTGCTCGATGCCAATGCGTTTACCTTCGATGTCACTGACGCTATTGATGCTGCTACCCGTAGCGTTGGTGACCAGCACCGCCGGTGAGCTGTAATACGGCGCAACGAAATCGAGCCCTTTAGCTTTTTTCTCATCCGGTGTCATTGAGCAGATGCAGATATCCCAACGACCCCGCCAGTGCCCGGCGGCAATCACTTCCCATGACGGCGTTTCGATTTTGCTTTTTACACCCAGACGTTTGGCAACTTCTTTGACTACATCCACGTCAAAGCCATCTTCTTCATTTTTATCATTCAGGAAGGAATACGGTGGGTAGCTTTGATCCATCACGGCAATTAATTCACCGTTCTTTTTAACGCGATCCAATGTTTCACCTGCAGTAGCGGTGTGGCTAAGTACGATGGTAGCTAACAGGCTGAGACTTAATGTGGTTTTGCCTAACATCATTGTTCCTTCAATGTAAGATAGTTTTGCGTGCGCCAAGATGTATCAGAAAAACCGGCAAGTACTTACGAAGATATTTGTATATCTATTCTCATATTTCGCAATAGGTTATAACTAACGCGCATGAAAGAATGGTGTATCAAACTATATAATCTGGCTCAGACAGTGTTTTTCTGTGGATAAAACAAAAGGAGTTGTGGCGTGAATAAAGTGCAAATTCTTGATGGTGGTATGGGACGTGAGTTAAAACGCATTGGTGCACCGTTCCAGCAACCAGAGTGGTCCGCGTTGGCTTTATTAGAGGCGCCGCAATACGTTTCGCAAGCGCATAATGCGTTTATTGCCAGTGGTGCCGATATCATTACCACCAACAGCTATGCGGTGGTGCCGTTTCATATTGGCGAACTACGCTTTACCGAGCGTGGGCATGAACTGGCAACATTGGCTGCTGAAATAGCGCGGAAATGTGCGGATCATGCTTCGCATCCGGTTAAGGTCGCAGGTTCTTTGTCGCCAGTGTTGGGCTCTTACCGCCCGGATCTGTTTCAGCTGGAAGCGGCACTGCGTATCTATCGGGTGTTGATCACAGCACAAGAAACCTTTGTTGATCACTGGCTGGCGGAAACGCAAAGTTCGATCGCCGAGATTAAAGCCGTGCGTCAGGCGTTGGGCGAGAACAGCAAACCGCTGTGGGTTTCTTTTACTTTGGATGACGAACCGGTTGGCGGTGCTGCTTTACTGCGCTCTGGTGAAACGGTTACTGACGCGGTTGCTGCGGCAATTGAGTTAAATGTTTCAGCCGTGCTGTTTAATTGCAGTCAGCCGGAAGTGATGTCAGCAGCGGTGCGGGATGCGGTGGCGGAAATCAAACGCCAAGGCAAAGAAATTCCGGTCGGTGTGTATGCCAACGCGTTTCCGGCACAATCAAAAGAGGCGGAAGCCAATGCCGAATTGGATGAGATCCGTGCTGATTTAGGGCCGGATGCCTATCTGGTTTGGGCGCAAAAATGGGTTGAGCTTGGTGCATCCATCATTGGTGGTTGCTGCGGGATCACGCCTGATCACATTGCCAAGTTAACGGAAAAACTGAAGTAAACCACGAATGTGCCAGACTCTAGGTTGGGTCTGGCATGCTGCATCCAGAGTGGTTAACTCACGGCTTTGGTTAGCTGCTGGCGTTGAACCAGCGCGGGGAAGTATTTCATCCACAGTGCCACAATCAACAGCGTTCCAATTCCACCTACAACCACGGCTGGCACGACCCCCCACCAAGCAGCGGTGACGCCCGATTCAAATTCCCCTAACTGATTTGATGCGCCGATGAAGATAAAATTCACGGCACTGACGCGACCACGCATTTCATCCGGCGTTTCCAACTGAATCAAAGACGAGCGGATCACCACGCTGACCATATCGGAGGCACCTAATACCAGTAACGCGGCAAAAGAGAGCAGAAATGATTCGGACAAGCCGAAAATGATGGTTGCAACCCCAAAAGTGGCCACCGCTGCAAACATTATTTTCCCCGCATGGTTACGGATCGCGTAGCGGGCTAACAGCAATGACATCACTACGGCACCGACCGATGGTGCGGCGCGTAATAATCCCAAACCCCATGGGCCAGTATTTAAAATATCACGAGCAAAAATCGGTAACAGCGCCGTCGCACCGCCGAGTAACACCGAAAACAGATCAAGCGAAATGGCACCCAACACTACCGGGTTTTGGCGGATATAACTAAAACCAGCAAACACCGAACGCAGCGTTGGTGGTTCACGATGCACGACTTTGGCTGGTTTAGGGATCAACGACATGGCCACACTGGCGAGTAAAAAACTCACTGCACTACACCAATACACCATTTCTGGCTGCAACGCATACAACAAGCCGCCCAAGGCCGGGCCGATGATCACCGAGGCTTCACGCAATGAGCTGTTTAATGCCAGGGCGCGGGGCAGACTGCTGTTATCAATCAGGCTCGGTAACAACGCCTGCTGGGCTGGGGATTCAAATGCTCGTGTCGCACCGAGTAAAAAGGCACAGGCAAAAATGCCATGGATGGCGATCCAACCCTGCCAGCTACCGAAGGCCAATATGCCAACTAACACGCCTTGCAGTAAGCGGGTCATCATCACGATCAGCCGGCGGTCATAACGATCCGCAACATGACCGACCACCAGTGTTAGCAGAAATTGCGGGGTGAACTGCATTAATCCAATCAGGCCCAGACTCATGGCGCTGTGGGTCAGATCATAAACCTGCCAGCCAACCGCGACGACCAACATCTGGTAGGCGAGGGAAGAGAGCGCCATGCTACTTAAGAAACGAATAAATGCGGGTTGCTGTAATGAACCGGATGACATGTCAAAGCCCGGGTAAGATAGAGGAATATTTATCTTACCTGTTCAGGCTATGGGGAAAAGTATTTTGTTACGCGTAACGACGGGTTTCAGTCTGTTTAGGCGCGGAATGATCAGGTACGGAATAGCACTTTTATGATGTGGTAACCGAAGCGGGTTTTCACCGGGCCGAACGGTTTCATCACTTCGCAGGAAAAGACAGCTTTATCAAATGCCGGCACCATATCGCCTTTTTTAAACTCCCCCAGATCGCCACCGCGTTTTTTCGATGGGCAGGTGGAATATTTCTTCGCCAGCTGCTGGAAGTTTGCACCAGCAGCGAGTTGTTTCATCAGGTCTAATGCCTGAGCTTCATGTTTTACCAGAATATGCAGCGCGCAAGCAGTTTGGGCCATGGTTGAAAGATCTCAGTTGGTGAAAGGGCGAGGATTATATCGAACAGCGTTGAATTTTCCAGCAGCAAGGCGTTAACGATCGTCACTAACGCCTCGCACGTAGGTATGGTTACGGCATGGTGAGCCAATTGTCTCCAGCAAATCGCAGCTCTAATAAGCTATTCGGATCCGGCTGTGGTTGGTTACTGGCTACCGGACGAGCAGGATAACTAGTGCCATCATGTTCCAGCGTTAAAAAGGTATTCGCTTGCTCGGTGGATGGTACGAGCAGATCGTACCAACCGTTATGTGCTGATGGGGCGACCATCACACTGCCACTAAAACCTTCCAGGCGGCCCACTTGCTGGAACTGCCCGTCTTTACCTTGTAACACCAACCAGACACAGCCAGATTTATCGCACCAGTTCATCTCCACTAACGCATCCACCGCACCATCACCGTTAAGATCAGCTTTTACATAGCGATATTGCGTGCCGGTTGCTTGACTACCGCCACTTTGTAAGAAGTTTTGTAATGCCTGTTCAATCGCAGCATCGGGTTGGGTTGAGGCTTGCAGCATGCCAGCAGAAAAACTGGCCATTACCGGTGATGAGCTGTTGGCGGCTGCTGGCTGAGCCGGAGCAGCATTTGTGCTGACCGCGGCACTGGTGGCATTCGCTGCAGAGGCGCCGGTGATCACGGTTTCATTCTGCGCAAAGCTGTTTTCACCTACCGGTGTTTCGCTGGTGGCCGGTGGCGCAACAATCACGGCACCGTTATTGCTCGCCAGATTGGCTGCACCAGTTGCAATCGCCCCAGTGTCGCCGCTAATTTTTGCTTTCAGTACTAATGGTTTATCGAAATATGCTTTGCCGGCATCCAATTCCCGATAATCGGCGCTCAGCGTGTCACCATTCCAATGAAATGGAATGCTTTCGTTGGTATCCATGCCCATACGCTGGTTGAACATCACCCGGATGGTTTGGTCTTGCTGCGGCTGCCAGACGCCGTCATAGGTAACTTCCGGGCCGACTTCCCGCGTGTAAACCAGTTTGGCCTGATAGTTACTTTCCAGTGTCAGGCTGGCATCGGCTTTTTGTGCGTCATCATGTCCTGACCAGTCGTGCGCCGGTTGTTGTTGCGTTAGCGATTGCCCTTGTTCACCACAGCCAGACAATGTCTGTCCATCATCCAGTTGTAACGTGACGGCGTAACCCAGCCAATGCTGGCTGACACCTTCCTGGCAATAACCGGGTTGCAGACTGATCGTCGCTTTTTTACCGCTGGCATTCCGTAAGGCCAGTTGTAATGGCTGCTCCGCCGGATGACTGACTTCATCCAACTGATAGCTTTCGACGCCATTAGGGGTGGTTAGCGAAGCTTGTTGTCCATCCAGCACCAGTGACCAGAATGGTTGGTCACTGCCGGCTTTCAGCAGATAGTTCTCGTTGGTGTTTTGACAGAGACTCTGTTCAGTGGTGATGTGTGAAACCTGATCGGCTTCCAGTCGAAATGGTGCACCACGGCTTTCACCAGCAGCAAGATGACCGCTCAGGCTGGCTTGTAAACTTTGCGGGGAACCCAGCTGTTGCCATTGTTGCCAGAAATTATCGTCTACCAGCAGCTGCCATTGCTGTTTGCTGCCACACGGGGTAAACAGCGCTTGCTCACCCTGACGTTGGATAGTGCCGGTAAACAGTGGGGATAATTCTTTTTGCAGTTTGGTCTGCATGTCAGAGGAAGCTGTCGCTTTGGGCGTGGTTCCTGACGGTGCGGAGGTATTACTGCATCCCGCCAGTGCGAGCAGCAGACCAGACAAAACAAAACGTGACAGCGGCATAGAGGGTTCCGTACAGAAAATATTCTGTCCAGTTTATACGATCTTGCGTTTATTCGCCGCTGAGCACGCGATAAAAACTATTCCGCCAGTAACAAACGTTGTAAATATTCAGCGACACCATCTTCATCATTCACACCGGCACGAGGCAGATCCGGCAGGGCTAATTTCAGACGGTCATGCGCATTCCCCATTACCACACCGTGACCGACGATCGATAACATTTCGTAGTCGTTCATGCCATCACCAAAGGCAATCGCGGAACTTAAAGGAATATCATGCTGTTCCAGAATAGAGGAGATTGCCGCACCTTTGTTTACCCCTAACGCCATCACTTCGAGGCAATCAGGTTGGGAAAAGGCGATACTTAACTGACCGGCATAACGTTCCAGCAGGGTGTTTTCCAACTCTAACAACGGTTCGTGTTCGGCAGTGAAAAAGTACTTATTGATACTGCTTTTATCTAAGGTCACCAGATCGGTTTTGGTATAACAAAAACCAGTATCTTTATGATATTCCAAATATTCCGGCATATCTTTGTTAGTAAACCACGCTTCTGGTGTATAGAGATTTACCGCAATTTCTGGATCAGGCAGCGGTAACTCAGATAATTCTTGGGCAATGTCGACCGGCAGGGTGCGGTTGTAGATGATTTGATCTTGTTTATCCGTGACTACGGCACCATTCGAGGTTACCAGATAGATATCCAGCCCTAATGCATTACGGATGGCTTTCACATCAATATGATGGCGTCCGGTTGCTACGACAAACTTAGTGCCTTCAGCAACCATTTTCTTCAGCACCTTACGGGTATGCGGAGAAACCTGATGCTGGTTATTGAGCAGCGTACCATCCAGATCAGAGATAACGACTTTGTACATGGGAAAACCTCGTTACAGCAGAGAAGAGAGCGGAAGAGAGAACGATCACAGTATAGCTAAAGTCTGATAAACCGGCATTAACATTCATTCAAAGTGTTATTTATTTCAAATGAAGGGTGGGGCACCGATAGCTTACACTACCGGTGGTGTAATCGGGTTTATGACGACTCTTTACTGCGGATCTTATTGGTGGTGCGGTTGACGCGTAACACATCCGGCATGACACGAATTTTGCGCATGATATTCGCCAGATGCACACGATGTTTGGTGGTGATCAGCAAGTTGACCTGATACACCCGCGCATCTTTTTCTTCGGTGCTGATGCTGTGAATATTGGCACCCGTCGCCGCAATGACATTGGCGAGTTGCGCCAACACACCCTGATGGTTCACCACTTCCACCACAATACTGGTACGGAACTCCTGTTCGCCTAATTGCTCCATATCCCATTGTACTGGCTGGTATTTATCGGGTTCACGGTTATAACCGCGCAGGTTCGGACAGCTTTCCTGATGCACAACCAAGCCTTTGCCGGGGCTGATATGTGCAATAATGGCATCGCCAGGGATCGGGCGACAACAGTTGGCAAACGTTACCAGCATGCCACCAGAACCACGGATGGGCAGTTTGCGATGGGTGGACGATGACTTCTTCTCTTTTTCCGGCTCTTGCTCATGCTGACCGAGCAAACGGCGTGCAATGACCACACTCATCTGATTGCCAAGGCCGATATCCGCCAATAAACCCTCTAACGAGTCATGGCGCGTGTCGTGTAATACCTGACGCAGATTTTCTGCTGGCATGTCTTCAATTTTCTTGCCGCCCAGCGAGTGGCTGAGCAGACGGCGCCCCAGAATGATCGACTCTTCCGCACGCAGGTTTTTCAGGAACTGGCGGATTTTGGTGCGCGCTCGCGAGGTGACCACAAAGTTAAGCCACGCGGCATTCGGGCGTGCTCCCGGTGCGGTAATGATTTCCACGGTTTGCCCGGAAGTCAGCGGGCGACTGAGAGGGAACGGCTGGCGTTCCACGCGCGCACCGACACAACTGTTGCCGATATCCGTGTGTACTGCATACGCAAAATCGACCGGCGTAGCATTAGTCGGTAATTCCAGAATCCGACCTTCCGGTGTAAACACATAAATCTCATCGGGGAAGAGATCGGTTTTCACACTCTCTATAAATTCAAAGGAACTGCCGGCACTTTGCTGTAATTCCAATAAGTTTTTCATCCAGCGTTGTGCACGGATCTGCGCGGTACTGCTGGTGGCGTCACCATTGGTTTTATACACCCAATGTGCGGCAACCCCTTTATCCGCCATCTGCTCCATATACTCGGTACGGATCTGGATCTCGACCGGTACACCATGCGGGCCGACCAGTGAGGTATGCAATGACTGATAACCGTTGGTTTTTGGAATGGCGATATAATCTTTGAAACGACCGGGGCGAGGTTTATACAAACTGTGCATCTGACCGAGCACGCGGTAACAGGTGTCAATGTCATCGACAATTACGCGGAACGCGTAGATATCCATGACCTCATAAAAACGCAGCTCTTTTTTCACCATCTTGTTATAGATGGAATAGAGGTTCTTTTCCCGGCCGATGACCATGCCTTTAATATGCGCTTCTTGTAAGCGCCCATTCACCGCTTGATAGACTGAGTCGATCACCTCTTTACGATTACCGCGGGCGCGTTTCACCGCTTCCCGCAATATACGTGCGCGCATTGGATAGAGTGCTTCAAAGCCTAACTCTTCCAGCTCGCTTTTTAATGAGTGAATACCTAAGCGATTCGCAATCGGGGAGAAAATTTCCAGCGTTTCGCGGGCGATGCGACGGCGTTTATCCGGGCGTAACGACCCGAGCGTGCGCATGTTGTGTGTGCGGTCGGCGAGCTTGATCAGGATAACGCGAATATCCTGCACCATCGCCATGACCATTTTACGAAAGTTTTCCGCCTGCGCTTCTTTATGATCACGGAATTTCAGTTTATCGAGCTTGGAAACACCATACACCAATTCGGCTACGGCCTGACCAAACTGACTGGCTAATTGATCTTTAGTGATCGGGGTGTCTTCAATCACATCGTGCAGCAGTGCTGCCATCAGTGTTTCATGATCGAGATGCATCTCGGCCAGAATACGGGCTACGGCGACTGGATGTGTAATATAAGGCTCACCGCTGGAACGGCTTTGCCCTTCGTGAGCGTCACGCGCGACCAGAAAGGCATCCTGGATCTGGGTCACCTGTTCTTCGGGCAGATAGCTGCTCAATAATGTTTTCAGATCTTCAAACAGATACAAAAGTGACCCCGCTTCACTACTCATCAGCGTAAAACCATATCCCGCAGTTTGCGATTATTCCGCACACTTGTAAATAAAGACAAAAACGGCACCACTAGGGTGCCGTTCGTAATAAGCAATAAACGAATGCTTAGAAACCGTAATCACGGTCCTGAGTCAGCGCGGCAACAGCAGCCAGCTCACTCGCTTCCTGTTGTTGCTGTTCGATACGTTCTTGCGCATCCATGAACTGATTAGAAATCAAACCTTCTTCGATTTCGCGCAATGCGATCACGGTTGGTTTGTCATTTTCTTCATCTACCAACGGATCTTTGCCCTGAACGGCAAGCTGACGAGCGCGGCGAGCGGCCACCAGCACCAAATCAAAGCGGTTGCCAACTTGTTTTACCGCATCTTCAACAGTAACGCGTGCCATAGCAAACTCCCATATAAATCGAGGGTGAAAATTCTACTTGGTTTTAATTTATCCCGCCAGTAGCTGATTGAGCAGATCGGCGTGACAAATAGCCTGCGGACGCAGTTTTGCGCGACCCGCCAGTACAATGGACTGCAATTGTTGCAGTGCCAGTTCGAAATCATCATTGATGATCAGATAGTCATACTCAGGGTAGTGCGACATTTCCGAAACCGCCTGCGCCATACGCTTGGCAATCACTTCTTCGCTGTCCTGACCACGACCAATCAAACGTTGTTCCAAAATCGGCAAACTGGGTGGCAACACAAAAATAGACTGTGTGTCACGATACAGTTCGCGGATCTGGCGAGCACCTTGCCAATCGATATCCAGAAAAACATCGATCCCGTTTGCCAGTGCCTGTTCAATCAATTCTTTGGATGTACCGTAGTAATTACCAAATACTTCTGCCCATTCAAAAAAAGCATCACGGGTAATCAGGGCCTGAAACTCTTCTTTGCTGACGAAGTGGTAATGCACGCCATTTTCTTCACCAGGACGCATTGCCCGCGTGGTATGAGAAACGGAAAGTGCCATACGGCCATCGCTGTTATAACGGGATAATAACGCCGTTAACAGACTGGATTTTCCTGCGCCGCTGGGCGAGGAAATAATAAACAGGGTACCTGCAGCAGCCATAATGCGCTCCTATCAAGTAACTACAAAATTTATTTACCGGTCGGCATGAAGCTGCGACAGGCTGATAACAAAAAACCCGGCACAAGACCGGGTTTTTCAGAACGCCAGACCAATTACTTGATCTTGCCTTCTTTGTAAATTACATGCTGACGAACAACAGGATCAAATTTTTTGATCTCCATTTTCTCAGGCATGGTGCGCTTGTTCTTGGTCGTAGTGTAGAAGTGACCAGTACCGGCACTGGAGTTCAGACGAATTTTTTCGCGAGCACCTTTAGCCATGATTTATCTCCTTACACTTGTTCGCCACGAGCACGGATATCAGCTAAAACAGCTTCGATACCCAGCTTGTCGATAATACGCATACCCTTCGGTGTTAAACGCAGGGTAACAAAACGCTTCTCGCCTTCAACCCAGAAACGGTGAGATTGCAGGTTAGGCAGGAAACGGCGACGGGTCGCGTTTTTAGCGTGAGAACGATTGTTCCCCACGGTTGGACGCTTACCGGTTACTTGACACACTCTAGACATGTTGTCTCTCCAAAAATCTTACTTCTGCTCGCGCATTTTCTGTTGCCCCGCTGCCGTATAGCAGAGCACATAGATAGAAGGCGGCATTTTATACAGCATCGCCCCGACAAGATCAAGCAAAATGCCCTTGTCAGGTTCGTTTTATAACCATCCGCGTTCGGCAAAGGAGACGGGGTCCCCATCTCCTATCACAAAGTGATCTAGCACTCGCACGTCGATCAGACGCAAAGCGGCGCAAATGCGCTCAGTGATATGGCGATCGGCGTGACTTGGTTCGGCTACGCCTGACGGATGATTATGACAGAGAATGACTGCTGCAGCATTATGTTTTAACACTGCTTGTACGATTTCCCGCGGGTAAACGCTGGCGGCATCAATAGTTCCGAAAAATAATTCGCAAAACTGTAACACTCGATGCTGATTATCCAGCAACAACATGGCAAATACTTCGCGAGGGCGATCGCGTAACTGGGCTTGTAAATAACGGCGAACTAACAACGGGCTAGTTAAAGCATCCCCCCGTTGCAGGCATTCATTCAGATAGCGATTACTCATCTCCAGCACCGCTTGTAGTTGCACATATTTGGCGGGCCCCAGCCCATGCGCCTGACAAAACTGAGCTTGTTCTGCACCGAGCAGTGCGCGTAGCGAACCAAATTCCTGCAACAGCTTTCTCGCCAGTTCAATGGCATTACAACCAGCAACGCCGGTACGCAAAAAGATGGCTAATAATTCCGCATCGCTTAATGCATTGGCACCACGTTGCAGCAGTTTTTCGCGGGGGCGTTCATTTTCCGGCCAGTCACAGATCGCCATGCATTTCCCTATTTTTTATGCAGAAAAGTGTACTTTAAGCGATGTTAATGGTCGTAAATGCCTGTGAACACCGACAGGCATTGTGTACTATCTTGGCCAGTTTTTATGGATCTGGGGTGCGCGCTGATGCAATTGCAAAATAAACGGATCCTGCTCGGTGTAACCGGCGGGATTGCGGCCTATAAGGCAGCAGAAATTGTTCGCCGTCTACGCGAACTCGGCGCGGACGTTCGTGTCGTCATGACCGATGCCGCGAAAGAATTTATTACGCCGCTGACCTTACAGGCGGTATCCGGCCATATCGTGGCTAACAGTATGTTTGATCCGCAAGCGGAAGCGGGAATGGGGCATATTGAGTTGGCGAAATGGGCCGATTTAGTGGTGGTAGCCCCAGCGACAGCCAATGTTATTTCCCGCCTGACCACCGGCATGGGTGATGAGTTACTGACTACGTTATGTCTGGCGAGTACCGCACCGTTAGCGATTGCTCCGGCGATGAATATGCAGATGTATTTACATGCGGCGACACAAAGTAATTTGCAGGTGCTGGGGCAACGTGGTGTGCAGATCTGGGGGCCGGGTATCGGCAGTCAGGCCTGCGGTGACGTCGGCCCAGGGCGGATGTTAGATCCGCTGGATATCGTGGCAGAAGTGGTGAAATTTTTCCAACCTGCACCGCATTGCGACCTCTCTTTTCTCATTACGGCTGGCCCAACCCGCGAAGCGATCGATCCGGTGCGGTATATCAGTAATCACAGCTCCGGCAAGATGGGTTTTGCGCTGGCTGAAGCTGCCGCCGCTACAGGCGCGAAAGTAACGCTGGTGGCCGGCCCTGTTAATCTGCCAACACCGAAAGGTGTGGTGCGTATTGATGTGGAAAGTGCAGTAGAGATGCAGACTGCAGTTGAAGCACAAGTGGCTGCTCATTCAATTTTTATCGGTTGTGCCGCAGTAGCCGATTACCGGATGGAATCAGTGGCTGCGCAGAAAATGAAGAAACAGGCTGACAGCGATACGCTGACACTCCAGCTGGTAAAAAATCCAGATATTATTGCCGGTGTTGCGGCACGCGCAGATAAACCTTTTGTGGTAGGCTTCGCAGCCGAAACGCAGGATGTAGCCCGTTATGCGTTGGATAAACTGCAGCGTAAGGGGCTGGATATGATCGCGGCAAACGATGTCAGCCGAGCAGAGCAGGGCTTCAATGCCGATCAGAATGCCTTAACTGTGTTCTGGAAAAATGCACAGCAAGAACTGCCACTGGCCAGCAAGCAACAAGTGGCTCAACAACTCATTTCACTCATTATACAGCGCTATCAACATGAAACAGATTGAACTTAAGATCCTCGATGCTCGCATCGGCAACGAATTTCCATTACCTGAATACGCGACACCAGGTTCGGCAGGCTTAGATCTGCGCGCTTGTCTCGATGAATCAGTCGAACTGGTACCCGGTGATACCAAACTGATCCCAACCGGATTAGCCATCCATATCGCTGATCCGAGCCTGTGCGCCACTATTCTGCCTCGTTCTGGTTTAGGTCATAAACACGGTATTGTTTTGGGGAATTTGGTCGGTCTGATCGATTCTGACTATCAAGGTCAGTTGATGGTATCAGTATGGAATCGTGGTAATACCACGTTTACCATTCAGCCTGGTGAGCGCATTGCACAATTAGTATTTATGCCAGTGGTGCAGGCGAGTTTTAACATCGTTGATGAGTTTGATTCGTCAGAACGCGGTGAAGGTGGTTTTGGCTCGTCTGGCCGCCACTAATTTCCTGCTGAGGCAAGTGTAAAGAAGAGTGATGGATCACTCTTCTTTATGTCATAATTTGTATAGTTTTCGACAAGTTATGTATTGCAGATACAGGCCAGTCGTAACCAGCCCGTATTTTTAAGCACTAAACGCCGTAACTGGCGCGATATGCTTTTACTTTTTCTAAACACTCCGCCATCTCAGGCTGTGTTTCTAAGTAACTAATCAGATCACCCAGCGTGATGATCGCAATGACAGGTGCATTGTAATCTCGTTGCACTTCCTGAATTGCTGACAGTTCACCTTTGCCTTTTTCCTGACGATCTAAAGCAATCAATACACCGGCCAGTTCCGCACCATTAGCATGGATCAGATCCATCGATTCACGAATGGCAGTGCCTGCGGTGATCACGTCGTCAACCAGCATGATGCGGCCTTTTAACGGGCTGCCGACCAAATTGCCGCCTTCACCATGATCTTTGGCTTCTTTGCGGTTAAAGCACCAAGGCACATCCTGATCATGCAATTCAGCTAATTGCACTGCGGTCGCCGAAGCAATTGGGATGCCTTTATACGCCGGCCCGAACAATACGTCGTAGTTGATCGCACTATCAACTAGCGCGGCGGCATAATAACGACCCAGTTTTGCCAGATCTCGGCCAGAGTTAAACAAACCGGCATTAAAGAAATACGGGCTTTTCCGACCTGATTTCAGGGTGAATTCGCCAAATTTCAGTACCTGTTTTTCTAGGGCAAATTCAATAAACTCGCGCTGATATGCCTTCATCGTGATTTCATTCCTTGTTACTTAAAACGTTAAATTAAGCTAATGCCTGATGTTGTTGCTGAATGATTTGCTGAATACCTTGTTTACCCAGTTCCAGTAATTGCATCAGCTCTTCTTGCGAGAACGGCGCACCTTCAGCAGTGCCTTGCACTTCGATCAATTTGCCAGTTTCGGTCATCACCAGATTCATGTCGGTTTCGGCGCTGGAATCTTCGTTATAATCCAGATCGCAAACTGGAACACCGTCATAAATACCAACAGATACCGCAGCCACCATAAAGTTCAGCGGGTTAGTTTTCAGCGTGCCTTTGGCTTGTAACCAGTTCAGCGCATCTACTAATGCCACACAAGCACCAGTAATCGACGCAGTACGAGTGCCACCATCAGCCTGCAATACATCGCAATCCACGGTAATGGTGTGTTCACCCAGCTTGGTCAAATCAACCGCGGCGCGCAGTGAGCGTGCGATCAGGCGCTGAATTTCTAACGTCCGGCCACCTTGTTTACCGGAAGCCGCTTCACGATGCATGCGTGAATGAGTGGAGCGTGGCAGCATGCCGTATTCAGCGGTTACCCAACCCTGGCCTTTTCCTTTCAGAAAACGAGGTACACCTTCAGTAACTGTGGCTGTGCACAGCACTTTAGTGCGACCAAATTCAACCAATACAGAACCTTCAGCATGACAGGTAAATTGACGGGTAATAGTGATAGGGCGTAGTTGTTCCGGCGTTCTTCCGCTTGGACGCATGATGATTCCTGGCTGATTAAATTGCCATGAATTATACGTGATCTATGTCTTCATTGCATGGCTACTGACGCCGTAGTGTGGGATGAGTATAATCGGCCTAATTTCACGCCAATTAAAGAGCACGCCATGATCCATAGTATGACCGGTTACGCCCGCAAAGAATTCAAAGGTGACTGGGGAACGGCAGTCTGGGAAATCCGCTCCGTTAATCAACGTTATCTGGAAACCTACTTCCGCTTGCCGGAATCGTTCCGCAATCTGGAGGCGGTATTGCGTGAGCGTTTCCGTCAAGGGCTAGAGCGCGGCAAAATTGAATGTAATCTGCGTTTTGAAAGTCAGGTGAGCCAAGGTCAGCTGCAAATCAATGAAGTGCTGGCGGAACAGCTGATTGATAATGCGCTGTGGGTCATCGACCGTGCCGGGCAGGGGCAGTTAAACCCTGTGGATATTCTGCGCTGGCCGGGCGTTATGGAAGGCGAAGAGCAAGACATGGATGCGCTCAATGTCACGCTGCTCGCGGCATTTGATGAAGTGTTCAAAGATTTCATCGCAGCGCGTCGTTCGGAAGGCGACAAACTGAAAGCCCTGCTGGAACAACGTCTGGAAGGGGTTGCTGTTGAGGCGGCGAAAGTGCGTGAACACATGCCGGCCATCCTGAACTGGCAGCGTCAGCGTTTGTTAGATCGTTTGGCTGAAGCTAAGGTTGAACTGGAAGCGACCCGCGTGGAGCAAGAAATTGTCATGCTGGCGCAAAAAATTGATGTCGCCGAAGAGCTGGATCGTCTGGATATGCACGTCACCGAAACACGTAAAATCATCGGCAAAGGTGGTGCTTGTGGTCGTCGTCTGGATTTCATGATGCAGGAATTCAACCGTGAGTCGAACACGCTGGCTTCTAAATCAATTAATGCGGAAGTGACCCAAGCAGCCGTTGAGCTAAAAGTATTGATTGAACAGATGCGAGAACAAATTCAAAACATCGAATAGGTTCCTGGGTAGAAAGTTACCCGTCCAAGAATGTCTTAAAAGCCCTGTTATTTGCTTGTAAATACAGGGCTTTTTTATTTTTCCCGTCCAAATCGGTTTGCAGATGTCCGTTACCAACTACCTGTTTAGTGGTGGGCAGAATGGTGGGCAGTCCCCTCATTTTTGCTCAATAAGCATTTTGCGGTGAGCAAATTGGTGGGCAGTAAGTTACCCAATTTTCGCATTTAACTCGCCACCACAACAGGTTAGCTGCTGATTCAATAAGCAAATCGGTGGTGGGCAGTCATTATTGCCCCCTCCATTATTTCAGCAACTATGGAGTAAACATGGGAAAACTCACAGCAAAACAGGTTATTGCATACAGCAAAGCCGACCCAAAAAAATATTCAGACGGTGAAGGGTTATACTTTTGCGTCCGCAAACAAGGCTCGCCTTACTGGATGATCCGCTACACCACAGCCAAAGGAAGACGAGAAGCAACCTTGGGGCAATTTCCTTTAATGTCGTTGGCAGACGCCAGAATTGCCGCCGCATACTTTCGAAAGGAAGTACGTGACGGCATAGATCCTCTTCTAGAAAAACAGAAAATCGAGTTACCTGACATTGAAACCGTGGATCAACTGTTCCATGACTGGTATCGAACCGATCTGAGTAGACGACTAAAGCATCCCAAGATTCCGTATCGGGTTTACACCAAAGACATAAGCCCTGTCATTGGCATTAAGTGTATTACTGAGGTGACCGCACGAGACGTGCGCGAAGTATTAGAGCGTATTCGAGAAAGTAACCGCCCTACCATTGCCAACGATACCTTGATGTACATGAAGCAGCTGTTTCGACATGCGATAAAGCTCGACTTAACGCTGAACAACCCAGCCGCAGCATTTACCGTGGACGATGCCGGTGGCGTGGAGTCCAGTAAAGACAGGATGCTCAGCAAAGAAGAAATTCACTACGCCTTCAGCGTGTTTCATACCCATATCAATAGCTTTGGCCGCGACAACTACCTCGCTTGCTGCCTGTTTTTGGTATTGGGCGTGCGCAAAAGCGAACTGTGCGAAGCCATGTGGCGTGAAATGGATTTAACCACGGGCGTATGGGACCTACCCAAGGAACGAAGTAAAACTGGCGTGCCAATCAGCATTCCCTTACCACGCCAAGCCATTGCCTGGTTTAACGAGCTGCAAATCCGCGCTTGTGGCTCACCTTATGTTTTCCCAGCCAGACGAGCAAGCCATCGTCCACATATGGGGCCAGATACGCTAAACCGCGCCATTTCTAAACTCTTTGGTCGCGAGCCTGGGCGCAAAAAACAGCCACCGAATAAAATGGGCAAGCTTGAACACTTCACCGTACACGATCTGCGCCGCACCTTTCGCAGCCTTGCCGCCTCTTTGGGCATTGCAGGCAATGTGGCCGAACGCTGTCTTAACCATAAGCTAAAAGGCGTTGAGGGTATCTACGACCGCCACGATTACTTTGAAGAGCGCCGAATTGCCCATCAAACCGTAGCTGATGTGGTTGAACCACTGGTGAACTTTGAGCACTCTTCACAATACCACACAGGAGGGCGTTAACATGCAACTGATGATACGACTCGCCCCCATTACCTTTCCAATAGCCATGCTGGCAGGCCTTGGTTGGTGTATTGGCATTGCCTTACTCGAACAACCTTATGGCGTAAGCTACGAGCTTACCCGGTATTGTCTGACGACATTGGTGGCTCTCACCCCGTGGCTGACGCTAAAACTCACGTTCTACGTGATTGTCAGCCTAGGACGCAAACTAGGACTCATCCCGCCTGCACGCCCAACGTACAGCCTAGGTTATGAAGAATCGCTCTATTGGTTCAGAGTATTGGCGTTCTTCGATGGTAAACGCAGCCGTATGCCGAAAAAGCCAATCAGGCGAAACTAACAAGCCATTTGCTCACTTACCGTGGGCAGTTGGGACAATGGGGCAGCACTTGATATGCCAAGCTTTAGAGGGTGAATAAAAGGAAATTACACTGCCCCAAGGAATGGGGCAATTGGGGATGCGGTAACAACTCCTAACCGCATCAAGAATACCAAACTTGCAAAAGTCCCAAATTGGGACTAACATCTGTTTATGAGAATTATCGCATTATCAACCTTAAAAACATTTTGGGAAGACAGCCCAGAATACATTGACGCTAAAGAGCCAACGTTAGCGTGGTATAGGCATGCATTAAACGCTGATTGGGGAGCACCGGCGGATGTGAAACAGGACTTTAGAAATGCCAGCATCCTCAAAGATGGACGTGTCGTGTTTAACATTGCCGGTAATAAATACCGGTTAGTCGTTTGGATCAATTATGCCTACAAGGTGGTTTACATACGGTTTATCGGCAGCCATGCACAATACGATAAAATTGATGTGCAAACGATTTAAAGCCAAAAGGTAGTAACAAGAGGTAAATATAATGGACATCAGACCTATTAAAACAGATGCCGACTACCGCGCGGCATTAAACGACATCGAAAACCTAATGATGGCGGAGCCAGATACCATTGAAGGCGAAAAGCTGGACATTTTGGTTACGTTAGTCGAGGCGTACGAAGCAAAGCATTTTCCAATGGATTTGCCAGACCCTGTTGAGGCAATAAAGTTTGAGATGGAGCGCAAAGGCTTAACGGTTAAAGATCTTGAACCCATGATAGGCAAAAGCAATCGTGTTTATGAAATCCTAAACCATAAGCGATCACTCACGCTAAAAATGATTTGGAAACTTCATGAAGGGTTAGGTATTCCAGCAGAGTCACTGATCAAGCCACCGCAAGTTCGCGCTTCATAGCGCTGCGAATCAAAATTAGTTTGTTATGAATGACGCTCGCTACCCAAACATTTCTGCTATTGATAACAGGCTAGCTGAGCTTGAAAACGAAAAGCAGCAGCTTCTCGCATTAAGAGAGGCTTTGCGTAGCGCTCAAAACGAGCGTTCACCCGTTAGTCCTAACAGAGCGCAGAGTACATACACTCACGACTTACCGAGATGGGTATAAGCACTGTCGTACTCAAAGGCGCCATGAAAGCTGCCGAACGCAAGAATGCTGTCAATCATCTGCAATCGGCTCAAGTCGTCGTCGCAACAGGAAAATATGTAGGCGAAGGGTTTGACCTACCAAGACTGGATACGTTGTTTTTGGCCATGCCCATCGCATGGAAAGGTACATTGGCTCAATATGCCGGTCGTATTCATCGTGAATCGGAAGGCAAAACACAAGTCACTATTCACGACTATGTGGACTGCGCTCTCCCTATGCTGCAACGCATGTTTAAAAAACGCGAGAAAAGCTACAAGGCTATGGGGTACGCCCTTGAGTACATTGATGGTAACAGTGACAATCAGCCTTCACTAAAGCTGGAAAAGGCCTCTTCATAAAATACCAGGTCAAATTAGCAAGCTGCTCTTCGTTCAACACTTCCCCATGCCTTTACCCCCCATACGCCAAAACCACTATCCGTTTGGCTTTTGGATCGAAACGCCAAACAGGGAAATTAGTCCATTTACTGTTTGGCGTCTCGATTGAAATCCAACGCTGGTAGGCCTTGCCATTACTGGCTCAAAGCAAGGTTTGGCACTTTTTGTACCCTAAACCAACCTCGGCATCAAAGTACAAACCGTTTGGTTTTTTAAACCCAGAATGCAAACGATCGTTTGGCGTCTCGATTTTTTGCACTAGCCAAATGCCGCCAAACAGCGCCGTATTGGACGATATATTTCAAACAGTTAGCCGCGCACAGGTGATCATAAAAAACCGATTAGACTGGTTAGTTTGATGGCCATTTCTTTCATCTAATTCACCACCGCGTCTGCACCCGACAACTGAAAATAGACGGCATGAAAAACCAATAAGGTGATAAGTGACGTGTTATGGGCAAGTGCTAACGATTGGGATAGAGAATGGATACAGCAGGTGGTCGCGTTACTGGTTGGGCATGGCGCGTTTACCCTCTACCCAGCATTAAGCCAGTGCGATAATGCAGCCGAACGCTTAACCCGCTGGCTGGCCTATCAGTTACCGCGCGTTAAACAAGCGCACCCTGGCTGCCCGATTCACCAATGGCTGAACAGCATTGGCGCACAAGTGATCGTAGAAAAATGGCAAAGCCCCGAGCAATGGCCAAACCTGTATTGGCTACCTTTACCTGAGGTTGATGGCCATGCCCAAGGCGGACTAGTTTTGTTACCGGCACATTTATTACCGGTATATGGGGATTGCACAAGCCAAACCAGAACATTGCAAGCAAACACACCGGCCAACGCCTGTATTTTTTGGTGCATCACGCCTTTATCTAAAACAGGAAAGCGCGCTACCTTGCACCCCAAACAGCAAAACCGAGCTTTTTGCCTGCCCAGTTCGCCGGAGCAAATGGGTAAATCGTGCACAGGTTTATTACTGAGAGGTTTGAAAAAAGACAACCGAAAACGAAACAGCAACGTGATCAGCCACCAAATCAACCTAGCGCTGCTGCACCACCTTTGTGAGCCGGAGAATGATGTGTGGATTACGAGCAAATGCTTTGGTAACGAGAACCAAACTCAACAACAAGGCTAAATAGCTTGATATTTTTCATTAAGAGCACCATAATTCACCCAAGTTCTTCGGAACTGGTTGAACCTTTACCTAGTGTTTTGGTTCGTGGCTGCGCCTCAGTCGCCGTTAAGACTGGGGCTTATCTCCCTCCTTGTTTCGTTTCCACTAAAAAGCTAGTCCTCTTTATCCGCTCAAGATAGGCTTGGTCTGCTGGAAATGCTGTGACAAACCAATGTGGATCTCCGACTTTCCTTGGGTCATCAAATACAACCACATACTTTTCTTCAACGACGACTAATGTTCTACGCTTTGCGGTTTTACCGCGATCGGTTTGACGAGATTGGCTATAGCGCTGAACAGTTCCGGCCGATAACGCTAGCACCTCTTTAATCCATAAAATCCGCCTGGCACGCTTATGCGAAAACCCACCGTCGTGAATGCCAGCGCTAGTTCGGTAATTAGTTGATTCTGTGAACGCGTGGTCAAAGGCACCTGCACCAAATTGGTAGGTTACACCATCCCAATCAGCAAAAACTTTCCTATTGCCTTCTTCATCATACACATAAGTTTCCAGGTATACCTGACGGTATTTCTCAATCAACTCTTCATCTGTATCGGCTTTTAACCGCAGTTGCGGCCATAGGCTATCAGTCAAGCTATCGTCCCTGCCAATTGAAGATATTAAAGTTTCGCTCGCCTTTGGTTGTGGTGTAACGCAGGCTACCCTTACCTAACGATCTCGCAAGCTCATCGACAAACGCAGCTTTAAATGCACTTGCATTAGGTCGGTTTTGCATTTCGTTCCAGCTATATCCTACCGCTCCCATCAATAAATCAGAGAGTTGTATCAGTGGTTGGTTATGTGATTCAACTGGCTCTAAACAAGCAAGCTTAGCGCGGCCAGACAATTTATGAACCAAGATCTGACGTAACTCTTCAAAGCGTGTACTTGACGCATTCTGCTGCCAATCAAGATATACATGATAGCTGTCGCCAGGTTGAAGCCAGTGGACTAGCAATTGATAGTACAGCTTGTAAAAACCAAGCTCTTTATCCCCATCGTTCCACTGTTCGTGATTCAGTTGCCTGCGGTCGACCACAATACATCGAAATGAAAGTGAGTTTTCTTCAGAAAACAATTGTATAAGGCTTCGATAAAAATCAGCCTTGTTAGGCGATAGCTTTTTCCAGCCAAATTCGGTCTTAATACCATATTTAGTCATCAGGCCATGTAAGCGCCCAACAATACGGCGTTTTTCTTCACGAAGGCATTGCAGTGCACCGATAACAATATAGTGTTGAGCCGGGTCTGATGTATGGCGACTTTCGTCGCAATAGACGTTATAAATGGTCACATTTGCCTCTGAAAAATTTAATATTCAACAGGTCTAAAAAATCATATCTTGGAAGCATAATTTTAACTATCACCTTGCAACTCTGGTGCCGGCACAATAAGACCGCGAGTACGCCACCGATTACCATTCACAAGTGCTTCAAAATCAAATCCATTAGAGAGAGTCAGATTGTCCGCATGGTCAGTCACTATAATTTGCGGACTAAAGCCATTGCTTAATTGGAGGTCATTGCAATAAATCGATAGCTGGCTGAATAAGTTTTCAACGGCTTTTATATCCTCATCAATGTTTTGATCCACACTGTGGATCTTGCGCTGTTCTGCTTCTTGTTTCTTTTGTTCCTCGAAGGTTGCAGAGTTATCACGGTTAAAATTAGGGAAATATACCTGTGTTGGTTGGTCTAAAAAAAGCACTGAAGGTATGGCACACTTTTCACCTAATTCAACGAAATACTTATGCAAAGCCAAAAATAACGTTACATGACAATAAAGCCAGTTTGCACCGCTACCCATTGAACGCAGGTAAATTTTTTCGTTTTCGGGCGTTAAATGATAAAGGTCGAATGTCTCAAATGAGAAATGGAGGTTTATTGGTTTATAGCTTGTCTCAAATTCAAAATGGCTACCTATGCTGGCCATATATTCGTTTACCTTAACCGATGCAGCTGCCAAACCTTTTTGCACATCGTATTCTTTTAGTGCATCAGTAATCTTCTTGAGCTCCCTCTTTAACTCTTTGATTTCTCTATCAAGTTCAGCATCGTCAGCCATATTTAAGGTATCAAGAAGTGCAAACAGCTTGGCTTTTTGCATTATAATGCTTTCGTATAAGTTCTTCTGTTCGGCTAACTGCTGATTTACTTTCTCAATTTCAGCTATTTGTTGATTGAGATCGGTTAGCAACTTACTAACAATCTCTGTATCACGCTGTACTTCAATTAAAGATGATTGAAACTTTGCTTTCATAGGACGAGCTTGAGCAAGATTCCCTGATACTTTCGTAATGGCCTGCTGAAGCCTCTCTGCACTTTGTCGCAAGTTGTCTTTTTCGGTATGGCAGAATGGACAAACCATGGCGGAAATATGAACATGCTGAGGTGAGTTAAAGCGTTTTACATTCTCAACAAATAGCTCTTCTTCCTGGATGTGTTTATTAATAGATGCAGCTTGACGCTGCAACTTTCGTAACTCAGAAGTTTTTTGATTGCGCGCCAGTTTCAACTGCTCATACCGTTGTGTCATAGCATCGGAACTGTGAACGATTTTCTCGGCAACTATGATGCTATCTAGCTGATCCTTTGCATCTTGAGGATGCTGGAGCACCTTTGTCAGTGATATAGGCTCATCGTTAAAACCCATTAAAGCGTAAAGCTGACTTAATACAGGGGCGACTTTTTGTTTGTAGTTTTCTGCTGTGCGTTTATTGGTTTCTTTTTGCCGTTCTAAACGTTTTACGTCTGTGCTTAACCGCTCTTTTTCTTGTGATAAGTGAAAGAACTTTTGATCGACAAGTCCTAAAAATATCTTTGTATGTTCAATTGCCTGATCGCGCTTTTCCTTTTCATCGAATCGATAAAATAGCGCATGCTTATTGGCAACCAGGTTTTGATGCTGAAGCATAAAAGATGTAAAACTACGCACCGATGGTGTAGGTGCTTTTTGATTAAATTTCCTGTTAGCTCTCGCGGCCAAAGATTCATCAACATCATCAATATCTAGAAAAAAGTCTCTTAAATGCTTCTTAAACTCGTTTAACGGACGAAAATAGCTAGAACTAAAATATTCGCGATCAATCTCTTCCGAATCGAATGCGTCAACACGACGGAAAAATGCTTTTGTTGCAAGATTGGGGTCTCTGGCAATCACCATATCCTGTTCATTAACAGCAAGCGCAACATAGTAAATAGCAGCACTGTTTGTAATCACACCTTTTGGAATGGTGTTCTCATTGCTGCCAAAGCAATAATCAAAAATTTCAATTAAGGCACTTTTACCAGTTGATGATTTACCGGTAACCACATTGAGCCCGGCTTGAAAATTAACAGGGTGTTTAAGACCTTGCTTGTCAATCACGCCTATTTCATGAATAAGTGTTTTCATCGCGGTTTCACTCCTAAAAACGCATAAATCTCGACCACTGAGTGACCACTAAATAACCGACCTAACCTTTCTGCACTCTTTTTAGTGATAAAGCCGGAGACAACCCCATCACATTTAGTGAGGGATAGACGCTGCTCATTAACGGATAACCAATCGTTGACTAAACAATATTGAATACACTGCTCTGTAAGGGCTTGAAACCCTTCAATCCGCTCTTGTAGATCATAGAGCTTTGCTCTGTCGTCAAATACAGTCCAGATAGAGCTTCGTTTGTTCGAGTTTAACAACTTATGGCTGTATATCGGATGGCTACAAAGCGGTATGACCAATTGGGCAAGCAACAAATTGTTCTCGGATTCCTCTAGGGCCGTATAAAAAGAGGCCAAGTGTGACCCATACTCAAACGGGTTGTACTTTAATTCGTATAAGGCATCAACAATACTGCTCATGGCTCAACCTTCCATTTCAAATCACGCTCGTCATCGTCCATTGCGTCATGGATCAGGCCATTTTTATATTCAATTGGCGGAATATCATTACCCATGTTGAGTGGCTGTTCTTGCATGGTCTTGTTGTAAAGTAACTTTGAGCTTTTTATTGCATCAACTAACTCAAGTTGAGCACTTGAGTACGAAAGCTTGTATTTTTTAACCAATTGATTTTGATAAGTTACCGTTTTATCTTTGTACAAGGGGTATTCATCAAGCTGTTCTAAAAATGAGTTTTGCAACTCTAGCCAATTACCTATGGCATCGGGGATCATTCCGTGATGCTCAATTTCAGCTATTTTTTGTACAAAAAGTTTGTCTTGATGTAGTTCCACCTCAAGCTCTGATGCTTCATAGCCTGAGAATACCGGGAAAGTAAATTCCCTCTTACATAAAAGAGCTGTTAACTCTTCACACTTAGCCCTAAAAGCCTGCTGGCTAATACTCCATGAATGCTGCATTGCCTGCGCATACACAAAACCAACTAACCCCTGGAGGTAACTACTTAAATTATTCTTAGGAATGCCTACAGGTTTAGCCAAAATACACTGTTTTAAATCCTGTGCGTTATCGGCCTCGGTAAACAAGGTCACTCTACCAAGTACACTTTTTAGCAGAGCTTCATTACAAGCCATCACGGCTTTTTGTAATTTGATGATGTCTGAAGGCTTCTCAGAATTAAGCTGTTCATTAGTGCGCTCCGCATAAATATCTTTCAATACTTTTAAGCGTTGCTCGGCAGTTTGAGTGTTCCAATCCTTCAGCTTGGTTGTTGCACCAAAGGCCTGTGTGGTATGAAGTACCAAAACACCATATTGGGTATGATCGAATTCGGGAGCTAACCAGTTCTTAAGCGTTTTCCAGAGGTTTTCATGGTGGTCAGTAAGTGCTGCCGAATAGTCTTTCACTTCTGTTTGAGATGAAGTTAAAGCATTAGGGGAAATAAGGCTCACATCACCGTCTTTTTCAAACCAAATAGATTGGCCTTCTTCCAATGCAAAGCACTTTTCCAAGCCAATCAGCACCTGGTAATGAAAGGCCAGGGCGGTTGTTAATGCGGCATTTTTAGTCTGACCACCACTCATACTCCCTCCTTAGAGCTCGCCTTTAAAGGCAGTGTCGAGAATTGAACTTTTCAAAGCTTGCAAATCATCCAGTTGTCTTTGAATTTCTGAATTCATTGTTTCGACTTTTTTAACCAACAAGTTTACGCGGCTAACCACGTCAGGCTGTTCCTCGATACTTGCCAGAGGGATTTGCATTTGGTCAATGTGTTTGTTGTTAACTTGCGGGATCGTACTTGCGTCGACGAAATTTGCTAAATCTATAGTCCGCATGAAGGCGAAAAGGTACTCGTCGGAAATTTTAGATTCGTCAGCTTTTAACCCCATGATGTTGCTGTCATATGACGCATCCTCAAGCAACATTCTCTTTTTATTGGTTAGGATTGCCCCACCTCTTTTGGGAATCAGCGTGCTGCCCTTAGGAAATAGCTTTATTTTGTGTTCTGTGGCAACGGTTTCATTAAATGTTATCTCTGGCGCAACCATAGTTTCATGATGGTTGTTCATTTGTGCCACTTTGAAAAATGGAATGTCACCATCGCTGAAACCGTTTTTAAAAAGTTTCGGTAACGCAATGCCACTATTAATTTTTACGACAGATGATAGGGGTACGACCTCATAACGATCTTTTAGGCTCTCGAATATTTCTGACAGCCCGTTTTTTGATAGCGCATCAGCCAATGTGACGCTTTCCTGCAAATGCTCGATGGCGGTGTCGATGCGAGTGAGCAGTGCATCGAGTTTGTCGACGATACGTTTTTGTTCCGTTAGTGGAGGTGTAGGAATGTCGATTTCACGAACATAAGCTTGACTAATATTTGGCTGCGCTCCACCAAAGCTATCTTCGATGATCTTTTTTCTTTGAGATAGCAAATAGTAACGTAAGAAATCTCTTGCCAATAACTGGTCATCTTGACTTATGCAGCAAACCGCTTGATTAGTCGCGGCATCATAAGTTAAAACTCCAAGCTTACCCGCTGTTGCTCCATATAAGGCAAGCAACAAGCTTTCCTTTGGAAAAAGTTTTGCTGAGGAGTTTTTTAACCCTAGTTCGGTAATAAATTCTTCATTTTTTTCAACTCTGCTATCACCTAACTCTCCAGATTTTACCCAGGGAATTGAGCCTCCCCAATAATCTTTATTTGAGCGTGATGGAGTGCCCCCACTGGTTGTCTTAGCCAATTCACTTAGCTTTCTCCAGCTCCAACCATCCGGCAGCTTATACAAAACCTGCTCCATGCTTATTTCTCCGCCAACAGATTTTCAATTTCATCCAACAGGCCAGATACCAATTTTTCCTTGGTGCGGATCTGTTTGAGAATATCGCTGGGCGCTAAGTGCTCGGCATCTTTTTGTTTGGCTGGGTTTTTGGCAGATAGGTCATAGTCTTCTGCGAGTTTGTTGGCGGATACCGTCCAAGAGCGCTCAGTGGTTTCTCGGCTGCTATACAGTTCAACAAACTCTTTTAGGTGATCATCGGTGATTGGTTTGTTTTTGGTGAGCTTTTGCTCAGGCTCACATTCGTAATACCACACATCGCTGGTGCCACCGCTGCGTTCAAAAAACAACACGTTTGTTTTTACGCCCGAATATGGCAAAAATACCCCAGCGGGTAGGCTTAAAATGGTGTGTAGGTTAAAGTTTTCCAGCAGTTCTTGTTTAACCTGTTTGAAGGCGCTGTTGGTTTGGAATAACACGCCTTCTGGCACTACGACGGCTGCTTTACCGCCACTTTTCAGAGTTTTCATAAAGTGCTGCATAAACAGCAATTCGGTGGCATTCGCTTTAATGGGAAAATTCTGTTGGATCTGCTCTTTTTCTTTCCCGCCAAACGGTGGATTAGCCAGAATAATGTCGTAACGGTCTTTTTCCTGAATATCGCGGATATTCTGAGTTAAGGTATTACCACGGAACAAATTGGGTGACTCGATACCATGTAAAATCATGTTCATCATGCCCATCACATAAGCCAGCGAGGTTTTTTCGAAACCAAAGAAGGTATCACGCTGGATAAAGTCCCATTGCTCAGTAGAAATCGCACTCTTTTTTGCTTTCAGGTGGTCAAAGGCTTCTACTAGGAATCCGCACGAGCCAGCCGCTGCATCGTAAATGGTTTGCCCGGCTTGTGGGTCAATGGCCTTGATCATGGCACGCACTACTGGGCGCGGGGTGTAAAATTCACCCGCATAGCCACCGGCATCGCCCATGTTTTGCAATAAGCCTTCATAAACCAACGACAACTCAAACATTTCATCACTGGATTGGAAGTTCAGCGTATCGATAATATCCAATACTTCACGCAAGGTATGGCCAGAAGCTACCTTGTTGTCTAAGTACTGGAAGATGGCACCAATCTTATAGGCAAAAGACTTTGGGTCTACCCCTGAACCAGTGATAGCTGAATTGGCAAAGCCTTTTAAGTAAGGGAATAACTCGTTATTCACATAATCGGTTAAGTCATCGCCCGTGCGAACTTTGTTAATGTCTAGCATGCCATCGACGTTTTTCGGGCAGGCCCAATTTGACCAACGATGTTCTTCATCTAACACCGGTTGATAATCTTTACCTGATAGTACTGCTTCATCTTCTTTTTCAGACTCGTAATCATCCAAAAATTTTAAGAACAACACCCATGAGGTTTGCTCGGTGTAGTGCATAGCACCACTAATGCCATCGTCGCGGCGCAGTATGTCGGTAATTCGGTCGATCTTTTGTTGTAATGACATGGCTTATAGTTTTCCGATAATAAAATTGTACATATTGGTGATATCTTCGCTGATTTCTGCGGGCGGAATCAGGTCGATATAGGCTTGGAGCTTGTCAGTATCGAGCCCTATACCCTCGGTATTGAGCAGAGGGTCAATGACACTTTTGGCATTCAATCGCCGAATATCGTCGTTATCACTTGGATTGTTTGGTTGTAAATGATTTCGCTGCGCAATATCAGGGTTGTTGATTGCAGCAAGCACGTTGTGATGCGACAGTGCTGTATATGAAAGCAAGTAATTTTTGATTTCGCGGCGTTTCCAAGCCAATAGATATGGCGATACGTTGGTGCCACGAGGCCATTGAATGGCATTTAGCAAATCACGGTACACTTGCCCGTTTACTTGAACGCCATTGGCAGCATTCCAGTCCAATGCCGCCTCGTCTCGATCACAAATTAGGAAAATCTTTGTTGTTACAAGTGGTGATTCAATCTTGCTTAAGCCATGTAACCAATCTATTTTGCCCTTGCCAAAGGTTTCGTTAGCAGAAGCGTAGCTGGACGACTTTTTCATGGCATGCACAGTGGCTAATCGATTTACGTCTAACCCTGCACGTGAGGCGAGTTTGGTAAAGATAATCCAATCGTTGTAATCATCTAGTAAAGCGATATTCGGTAGCTTACCACACACCTCAAATTCAACGGATTTGGCACGAGAAAGTACACTGAGGCGGCTGATTAGTTGCTTGATTTTGTTGTCTTCATTGATTCGGCCGTGTTCCACAACTTTCAAGTGTTCTATGCGGTTTTCTTTTGCAGAAATAGAGTCCAACAGGTGTGTCGTAGTAATCGCATGGCCTTGTATGCTGTGTAATAGAGGCCATAGCTTCTCTACGTTTTTGTAGTGCAGGTGCGAATCTGCTTCATCAAACAGGAATAGCGTATTCGGTGCATCAAAAAGGTCTATCAACGCGTATAGAAAGAGCAGTTGGTATTCACCATCGCTTAAATCATCTAACTCAATGTTGCCCAAAAGCTTTAACTTGAAGCTTCTTTTGTTAATGAAGTTACCATTGACAGCTTGTGTTAAAAAACTGATTGATGGGTCGTCACCAAAATCAACTTCATCCAAGTCTTCATCTGGATTAATCCTAGCGAACTTTACCGAGAGTAAATCGTAAGATGATAATTCGATTGTCTTGGTGGAAAGTTTCTCTTCAAACAGATACTCACGGTCTATCAGTTCTTCTACAAAACTTTCTAACGAGCGGTAGAAAGGTGTTTGTCTAAGAGTGCCTTTTTCTCCCACTTCTTCTTTTTTTAATGCATCTTGAACACGCTGTGCATAGCGTCTATCTACACGAAAAGAGAATGACAACTTACTTGATATATCGTCTCTGTTGATATCCTGACTCTCTTTTGCGTACCCTTTTTCAAGTAAAAATGTTCTTGTTTTGCCGTCTCTAACCAGAGCTGTAGCTAAAAAGACCAATAATTTTGACCAAGTTTTATCGTAGTAAAACGAAGATAAAACCATCGACTTTCCACGGCGCCTGATTTTCTTTACATGTTCATTAAAGTGCTTTGAGAAAGACTCATTTTGCCCAGATGAAAAGCATACCGTTCTCAAATGAGCATGACCGCCACCATTAAGTCCTTCGCTAAAAATTGACTGCAAAATAGTGGATTTTCCGCTGCCATTTTCACCAATTAAAGTAGCAACCTTATTGATGTTTAAGGTTTGTGGCTGGTCGTGCAACGGGTTAGGCGCGAGTATTAATTCCATTTCAATTCACGTGATAAAGCTGTTGTTGTAATTGCTTAAAAGCCGCCAGTAAATAGGCTGGCTTTCCACCGAATGCTGTTGAGGCGTCTTTGACTGTACCCAACCCTGATAGCTCGATAAGTGCTGGCAAGCGCTCGCGTGATAGCTCGGTGCTGCCGGTTTGCTCATAACGATTGAGCACAAAGTGCAAAAACTGCTGTGCCTTTTCTTGTTGGTACTGATTAAAGAAGGTGCTGTTAGTGCGTACTTGATCGGCACGAGCTTTACGGGTTGCCATTGGCTGTTCAAAGGCTAAAAAAGCCAGCAGATCGAAGATATCGCACTCTTCTGCTTCAAACATGCGTCGCAGTGTGGCGAGTTGTTCTTTATCAAAGCCTGCTTGTACGAGTTTACCGAGCAAGGTTTCGCGCTCGTCTGGGTCTGACCATATCTGCCGCAATTCCTCAACCGATCTAAACAACCCTGGTAATTGGGTGATCAAGCGCTCAACAAATTCTTGCACCGTGAGAGGTTTGCCGTTTTCATCGATATAACGAGTTTCAACGTCAATGACTTTCAGTTCACGGTGTTTGCCTAGTTTTACTTTTAACCGAGACTTTGGCTCACCCGGTTCAGGTTCTGGGCCATCTGTTCCTCCGGGTGGTTCTGGTGTATAAGGTGGTGGAGTTGGCTCACCAGTGCCACCGGGCTCTGGCGCTTCAGGCTCTCCATCCCAATCTTTGTCGTAAAACTTATTGGTTGCACCGCGAAAATCGACAATGGTGAAATAGTCTTTGCCATCAAAAACACGGGTTCCGCGACCGACAATTTGTTTAAATTCCACCATTGAACCAACGGTTCTATCCAGCACTACGTTACGCACGTTACGGGCATCTACCCCCGTGGTTAACATTTGCGAGGAGGTAATAATGGTGGGAATGTCTTTGTCGTTATCTTGGAATTTTTCCAGTAGCTCGCGGCCGACTTTGCCCTCATCACTGGTCACGCGCACACAGTAGTGCGGATCTTTCACTTTTTTGTGTTTGTTGATCATGTCACGCATGGTCAGTGCATGATTCTGGTTTTCACAGAAGACGATGGTTTTTTCTAGCGGGTTGATGTTTTGCAGAATAACTTTTGCTACCAGCTCTGTGCGTTCATCAATAATGATCTTTCGGTCGTAATCTTCGACCTTATACAGGTCTTGGCCAGACTCGCCCTCGACAATCACATCGTCTTTGGTGAGCACCAGTTCATCCAGATTGGTTCTGACCCGCTTAACACGGTATGGGGTTAAGAAACCATCGTTAATGCCCTCGTTGAGGGAGTAGACGTAGGCTGGCTGTCCAAAATATTCATAGGTATCAACGTTGTCCGTGCGCTTTGGTGTGGCCGTCAGACCCAGATGCACAGCACTATTGAAGTGATCAAGAATTGCACGCCAAGAACCCGTTTCATTGGCTGCGCCTCGGTGACATTCGTCAATCAGCACTAGGTCAAAAAAGTCCTGCGGATAGGCCTTGTAGTAGCCGTCTATGTTTTCCCGCTCAGCAATCGCCTGATAAATAGCGAAAAAGATATGAGCATTGGTGGGCACAACACCATTGCGTTTTCTGACTTCTTCACCATTGATTTTGACAAGGTCTTTCTCGTAGGGGTTGAAGGTGTTGATAGCCTGATCTGCCAGTATATTTCGGTCGGCTAAAAACAAGACTCGCGGCCTGCGTGAGCCGGGTTTATCCCGGCGGCGGAATGGGGTGAAAATCCCCGCGAGACGGTCACTGTGATGCCGGTTTATTCGGCTAAGTCAGGAACGCAATAC
>ERZ650306.89-NODE-89-length-46120-cov-6.871768_pt1 | contig 46120 bp, 45 predicted proteins | sample MGYA00376242_ERZ650306 | MGnify/ENA primary metagenome ERZ650306 (study PRJEB26733, sample SAMN07839244) | wastewater metagenome | biome: urban; feature: wastewater treatment plant; material: waste water | place: USA: North Carolina | collected 2016-03-31 ... | reverse complement strand
GATGTGCCTTGCCTTCACGGTTACAACGTCCAGCCGCTTGGGCAATAGAATCCAGCCCAGCCAGTGCGCGATACACCACAGGAAAATCCACATCCACCCCAGCCTCAATTAGCTGGGTGCTCACGACCCGTACAGGCTGACCCGCTTTTAGCTTGGCTTTAATGTCGGCAATCACCCCGCTACGGTGCTCGCCGCACATCAAGGCAGACAAATGAATGGTGTCTTTGGGTAAGTGCTGATACAGGCTCAGGCAATCTTGTCGGGTATTGACAATGGCCAACACGCAGGGATGCTGCTCAATATCAGCGGCAAGGCTTGCCCAGTCTTCGGCCTCGTTAAAATGAGCCGGCAAGGTAACGTCCACCCGCTCCAGTGCGGCATAGAGTGCGGGGACATCTGCAATAATTTCGGTGGACTCATCCAGGCCTTGTAACAGCGACCGGCCAAAACTGTCCTTGCGACTGCCCAATGCAGGCTGAGTGGCCGTACAGAGCACAAAAGTCACGCCGTAATGCGTCACCAATAGCCGCATGGTTGCCAAAATAGGCTGGAGAAATTCAGGCGGAAGAAGCTGGGCTTCGTCCAAAATAATGACGCTATTCACCAGCCGGTGCAGCTTGCGGCAGCGGCTAGTACGGGCAGCAAAAAGAGACTCAAAAAGCTGAACATTGGTGGTCACAATCAGGGAGGCATCCCAATTCTCGGCAGCAAGGCGAGAATTTCGGGTTTCTCGCTCCGGCGAGGGGTCGAAGTTGCTGTGATGCTCTAGCACAGCCTCCGCGCCCAACGCTTGGCGAAACACATCCGCTGTTTGTTCAATAATGCTGGTATAGGGAATGGCGTAAATAACGCGCTGCTTGCCATGCTGCATGGCATGTGTCAGCGCAAAGGCGAGGCTGGACAAGGTTTTGCCGCCCCCCGTCGGTACGGTAAGGGTGTAAATACCCGAAGACCCTTGGGCTTTATCACGGCATTGCTGCAAAACATCTGCGCGTAATGTATTGACAGGAGAGGGATCGGCATTGGCAGATTTGGCTGCCATGTATGCATTCAAACGGTCACGTAGTTCAGCAAGTGGCACAGGCGCAAGCCGTTGCGCGGCCTTGTCAGGCTGCATATATTTTTCTGTATCCAGAAAATCCGCATCGACTAGACATGAAAACAATAAGCGTATCCAAAGGTGTAGCCCTGCACTGCCGCCAAAGCGTGCGCCCTCTAACGCAGGCTTGTCCCCTGCCAAAATAGCGGGCGGAATGGCTTCAGCCAGAGCCTGTGCCAAGAGGCTTTTTTCGCCCTCACCACCGTCTTTTAACCGTGACGCAAGTGCCGCCGCCCCGCCCTCCTCTGCTGACCAATCTGGCAGCCCCGCATGGTGCCCTGCGATCAAATACGCCAGAGGTCTGCCCAGCACGCCAAACTGCTGAATGGCATATAACGCACCCGCCGTAGAGTGATTGACCTTGTTGGGGACGGTATCCACCAAATGGGCTTCGTAACCACTTTTGCCTCGGATGTATTTTTGAAAGTCAGCAGAATACTTTCCTAAGTCATGCCAACGCCCTGCTAGGCCAGTCCAATGTGCCATCCACTCAGGCGAAAAACCTGAGGCCAACCTCGCGACCTCAAGGAGATGCGTCTGTAGCAAATGAGGGGGGTCTTGCGAATTAAGAGGGGCATGAGCAATGGCATCCACGTCAGTCTTCTTTAGTTGTTATTAAACCGTTATGAATTGTATATCATAACCAAAGACTTAACGTTTAATGCAAAACAACAAAAACACCACATTTGAGCCAATTTCACTCTAACGATCACAAGCGTAAGCCAAGGCGAAATGCGCAAAAAAGCACCGTTGGGACTGAATCTACACTCATGTTTTTGGGGTGTTTCAACGCGAATTGATCCGATCCTCACCGCGCGTCAACAGCTTCGCCACCATCAATCTGACAGGGTTTAGCGGTATCATGGCGGCATGGGCAAACTCACCCCGCGACCAGCGGATTTCAGATTGCCCAGTTTAATGCTTTTTGCCCGCACCCCGCGTGTCGGGCTCTTTACTTCGGAGACGTTGCCATGCGCCAAATGGGTCTAGCCCTTGCTTTCGCGCTACTCCTTGCCAGCTGCGGTTTTAGAGGGGCATTGGTGCTGCCTGATGCTGCCCACCCCAGCCCCTCCGCTTCCGACTCTCTCAGAACGGGTTCGAATTCTGCGAGACTCGGGTGATCCTGCGTTGAAATTCGTAAAAACATGCGTGTGGATTCAAATCCAACGGCGTTTTTTTCCGAATTTCGCCTTGGCAACCCCTGTGCCATTGAGATCGTAAACAGGCTCTAAGCAGGGGGCTGCCCAAACTGGCCATGTGCATCAATCGTCAGATACATCAACCCCGTCTGCGCCAAGAAGGCCGCCCCATCTGCGGCTTTGAGCATGGCAATCGTGGTGCAACTGCCTGCCGTAATCGACAGCGGGGCCAGCACGCTCACCGACTGCCAGTGCGCCACGGGATAGCCGGTGTGCGGGTTGAGAATGTGACAGTACCGCCGTCCCTTATGTTCAAAAAACCGTTCGTAGTCGCCGCTGGTCGCCAACGCCCCTGAGCTTACGGGGATGGTGGCAATCACCTGCCCCGCCCGACGGGGGTCTTGAATGCCCACCGCCCACGGCGAACCATCGGGCTGCGGGCCTATCACCCGCATATCGCCGCCCAAATTCACATAGCCTTGGGTCACGCCCACATCCATCAGCACCGCAGCGGCACGGTCGGCGGCGTACTCCTTGCCAAAGCCGCCGAAGTCCAGCTCCATGCCGGCCTGTGGCAGCCGAATCCGTGCCCCGTCCCGTTCCACCCGCGCCCAGCCAACCAAATCCAGCAAAGGCTTGAGACGGCTGGGGCTGGGCACTTTGGCCTGCTTGAAGTTCCACGCCTGCCGCAGCACGCCAGAGGTGATGTCAAATAGCCCATCGCTCATAGCAAACAGCGAACCGGCGTAATCCAGCAGCGACACGGTTTCGGCATCGCACAACACCGCACTTTTGCCGCCTGCCGCCGCGTTGATGCGCGACACCACGCTGTCTGGCCGGTAGCGAGAATAAGCGTGTTCAATCCGCTTCACCTCGGCAATAGCCAAGTCGGCGTAGCGTTGCGCGGTGGCGGCAGTCGGCGCATTGAGCTTGACCTCGCAGCGGCTGGCCATGGCATCAAACGGCGTGTGAAACAGGGGGGGAGGGCTCGCAATCGACATGGTTTCTGCCCTTAAAACAGCCGCGATACGCCAAGCTGAATCATGCGGGCATCAAACGGCAGCATATTTTTGCTGCCCGTGCCAAATACGCGCCAGCTCCCGTTTTGTTGGTATTGCTCCACCTTCACATCCATCGACCAGTCTTTATCCAATTGCTTGGCGACTTTTAGCCCATAGGTGAACGCACCAAAAGCCGACAGCCGTTGGTCTTCGGATACGATTCGGCCTGGGGCATAGTCAGGCGGCAAGACCGGATAGCCCGAGCCATCGGCTTCGACGTAAAACGAGGCCGCACCTTGGGTATGGAAGCGCAGCATCGGGGTCAGCGTCCAGCCCGAAGCCAAGGGCTGCACGTATTCGGCGGTCAGGGTGTGGGCTTTGACGTGATAGGTGTCGGTGTAATAGCGATAGCTCAGGCGGGTGGTGCCGTCGGTGCTGTCCAGATGGTGATTCCAGCGGAGCAGCATGGCCGTTTGGTTGCGATTGCGCGGGCGGTTGTCCAGCAGCTTGTAGGGGTCGGAGTAGTAGCCGGTGCCGTGAACATAGGTCAGGTTCAGTTGGGCAATGTCGTTAGGCGACAGCACCTGCGTGACCCCCACCATCAGGTCGGTGATGTTTTTGCGCTCGTTAACCACCACTTTATTGTTTGGGTTGATTTGGTCACTGGTCAGCCCCAGCCCACCGCTAAACGTGGTGTTTTTGTCTTCGCTGGCAAAGCTGCCTTGGGCGGTAATGCCTCGCGACACATAGTCGGATTCGGTGGAGTAGCTCGCCCCCAGCGCAAATGTGCCCCGTGGCAAATAGCGGGTCACGGTAAAGTCCCCTGCCTTGCGGTGCTCGTGGATTTTGAATGGGTTGGGTTCGGCGTGGTAAGCCGGTGACGCACCAGACAGCACGTCGGAAACCAGCGAGCCAGCCACTGACCAGTTTTCACCCACAGGGGCTAAAACGGCCACAGATGGGGCGTGAACCCAGATGCGATTCCAGCCGGGTTGGCTGTCTTTGTAATCAAGGTATTTCAGCGTAATGCTGCCGCGCTCGGGCTGGGATTCGGCTTGCGCAAGGGGCGCGAGGGGCAGGCATAGGGCGGCGGTCAGCAGCGCCATGCCCAAGGGGGGCAAGGCGGCGGGGGTGGCGGGTGCAGTAGGGCAAAGGGGGGTCGAAGTCATGGCGTAGTCCTCAGGCAAAAAGTCGGGGGGTGCGGATGGTGCGCGGCGCGGGGCGTTTAGTTACAGCCACAGCCGCCGCCGCCCACCCCTGCGCCGCCTGACGCGCCTTCTTTGCTGCCATAGATGTGCTCGGTAAATTTGGCATCGAGCTTATCGCCCTCAAACGTCATTTCAGGGCGAGCCAACGTACCTTTTTCCCACGGCTGCACGGGCTTCACCAGCCCGCAGCCGGCCAATACCATCAATGCGCTAACCGCCAGTACCGCGCGGCTGAGTGTGGTTTTGGTGATAAAGCGCATGATTATTTCGCTCCTAAAGCTTGTTGTAAGGTCTTTTCAAGCTCGGCGCGTTGGCCATCATGAAAGCCGGTGTGTTCGGAAATGATTTTGCCGTCTCGCCCGACCAAAAAGCTGGTGGGCATCCCTTTGACCGCATACAGCCGTGGAGTCGTGCCTTTGGGGTCAAACGCCACGGTAAATTGGGCAGGCGTTTCGGCTAAGAATTTGCTGGCATCGGCGGGCTTGGCATCGAGGTTAATCCCGACAACCTGCAAGCCTTGGGCGCGATACTTGGCCTGCATCGCATTCATCCACGGAAACGACTGACGGCAAGGCCCACACCACGAAGCCCAAAAATCGACATACACCACTTTGCCTTGGTACTGGCTGAGTTTGAACGTGCCATCGGCACTGGGCAGCTCAATGGCGGGCGCGACCGTGCCTTTGTCGAGGGCCAAAGCGGGCTGGCTTAGGCTGAGGGCGGCGGCAAGGATGGCACTACGGCACAGCAATCGGCTAAGGGGGGTGAGGCGGAAAGACATCGCAATCTCCTTGGAAACATCAGGGCGTGGATTGTAGGGGGAAGCCACGCGGCGGGCGATAGCCCTATCACAGGTGTGGAATTTCTGCACCAGTGTGGCGCGGATGGCTTAATCCAGTCTTACCGTTGGGAATTTTTGCGGGGGGAAGGGAGGCGATGGGCCGTGTTTGTCTGGTTGTCACCCGACCTCACCGTAACCGCCCCTCGCCCCCCCCTCACCGTGTCATGCCATTACGCCAAAGCACTCAAGCGGGTGCGGGTGTTTTGCGTATCAGCGGCCACAGCGATCGAAACCCCTGCCGTCGCTTGGTCACGGTACTGCTTCATCAAATCCAAGATGCGCTTAAACACCAAGGTCTCGCTCTCGCTCTTGCTGCTGTCGGTGGCGGTGGTGCTGTCGGTGCTGGTTGCAGCTGTACTGGTCGTCTTGCTCGTACTCGCCGTGCTGCTAGTGCTTTGGGTCTTTTGGTCATAGGTCATCGCCTCGGTACGCGAGACTTTGCCATCCCCATTGGTGTCCGCTGCGTCAAAATTGCTGGCCATTTTGCTGGTCAGTGCGGCCAGTTTGCTGTCGGTAGTGGTGCTGGCGACTTGGGTGAGCTGGTCTTTGCTCATCCCTGCATCGTTATCGCCATCACGGTCACTATCACGGGGCGGCGGTGGCGGCATCCCACCGGCTTGACCCCCTGCCTGTGCCATCCGCATCGCGTTGAACTGACTATCCAACTCTGCCGCCATTTTCTTCAGATTGGACGACATTTCATCCTTGGTGACTTTGCCATCGCCGTTGGTATCCAGCGCCGACAGCACTTGGTCTGCACTGACGCTGCTGCTGGTGTTGGTGCTGCTGGCGGTTAGACCGGTGCCGCTGGTGCTGGCCGTGGTCGTGCTACTGGTGCTCGTTTTGCTGCTAAGACCCTGCAAGGCATTGGCAAAGTCTGCCGTATCCAGATAGCCCTTATTTTGGGTATCGAGCTTAGAAAACAGGTTTTCCGCCATCTTGCTGGGGTCAAGGCGCGGGGGGCGTGTTGTCTGGTTGAGGGCGCTAGCGTAGCTGCTGGTGCTGCCGATGCTCATAGCCATGGTAAAGCTCCTTCTTTGGGGGCGACCGGTTGGGGTCTTGCTGGCAAAAACCGTCAAGGTGACGGGGCAGGGCGACGTGCCCATTTTGGGGTGCTTGTGTGATGCCCAGATTTTTGCATAAGCCCCAGAATCGAAAATCAAAGTCCATGTAAAGATGGGTAAAGCTTTGTAAAGGCCCGCGCATTCCCTGCCGCCACCCCCTTGCTGCCCGCTATCATGACTTCCCCCGCCACCGACACCCCGAGCCCGCCACCATGCCCCACCTCTTGCTGGTTGATGACGACACCGAACTTGCCGAGCTGCTGCAAGAATATTTGAGCCAAGAAGGCTTTGAAGTCAGCATGGCGCACGATGGCGAAAGCGGCATTCGGCTGCTGGATGCCACGCCCTATGCCTTGGCCGTGCTGGACGTGATGATGCCGGGGCTCAGCGGCATCGACGTGTTGCGCCACCTGCGTCGCCACAGCGATATGCCGGTGATTATGTTGACCGCCAAGGGCGACGACGTGGACCGGATTGTGGGCTTGGAGCTGGGCGCGGATGACTATGTGCCCAAACCCTGTAGCCCCAGAGAGCTGGTGGCGCGGATTCGCGCAGTCCTGCGGCGGTTTCAGGCGGGCAAAGCCACGGCCAGCAGCCAAGAGGCGCTGGCCGTGGGGGATGTGCTGCTGGCCCCCGCCCAGCGCACCGCCCATTGGCGAGGTCAGCCGCTAAATTTGACCAGCACCGAATTCAATATCCTGCTGGTGTTGGTGCGGCAGGCAGGCCAAGTGGTGAGCAAAGCAGAGCTCTCCGAACAAGCCCTTGGGCGCAGCCTCGCCCGCTTTGACCGGAGCTTGGATGTGCATTTAAGCAGCATCCGGCAAAAGCTCGGCGAGCACCCCGATGGCCAGCCGTGGATACACACCATCCGAGGGGTGGGCTATCAGTGGCGCGGCGCGTAAGAACCTGTTTACGATCTGCGAGACTCGGGTGAGGTGAACGCGGCTTGTGCTTATTGCGCCACTGGTGGCAGCGGGGTTTGGCCGTGATTCCCCTCTTCATCGGAGGAGGCGTGCCCCGTCGGGGCGGGGTGGTTGGGTTTTGGTTTGGGCTCTGGCAGCGTCGCCACCAACCACCCCGTCCGGCTGCACCGTCGCCCCCCCCTTCGCCGAAGGGGAATAACAGCCCGTCGGCGAAGGGGCGCGGTGTGGTAGGTCGGACTTCAGCCCGATAGCGGAGGGCATCCCACGGCAACGGCGCATTCAGCGTGGCGAACCGCTGGGGCGGCAGGAATGCGCGGCGCGGCATGAGCCAGCAGGCAAAAAAGGAAGACACATGGGACGGTTGTTCTGGAAGTTTTTTATCGCGTTTTGGCTGGCACTGTTGCTGACGGCGGGTTTGGCGGGGAGTTTGGTTTGGCTCAGCCGCGCCCAAGAAAACGAAACCCATGCCGACCCCTTCACCCGAGAGCAGCTGACCATTGTCGCCAGTATTTTGCGCACCGCTGGCGGTGACAGCCTGCGCCAGATGCTGCCCAGCTGGACGCACCGTGGCCGCCCCACGCCGATTTTTGTGGTGGATGCCCACGGCCAAGAGCTGATGAACCGCCCCCTTCCCCCCGAGAAACTGGCGCAAGCACGCCGCCTTGCCGACCTGAATCAGCCCGAGAGTGCCGCCCGCTGGTTGCCGACCCGCGACGGCGAAACGTACTTGGTTTTTGTCCATGCCACCGATGCACACCGCCCCCCGTTTGACGGGATTTTTTCGCTAGGCGGGAGGCATCAGCCACCGTCTGCGCCGCCGCCCTATCGACCCCATGTGCCGTGGCGGCATATTGTGGCGGGGCTCTTGGTCAGCCTTGGTTTTAGTGTCGTACTGGCATGGTATGTGGTTAGCCCCATCCGTCAGCTACGCCAAGCGGTCAAATCCGTGGCAGCGGGGCAGCTGGATACCCGTGTCTCGCCACGGATGGGACGGCGGCGGGATGAGCTGGGCGAGCTGGGGCAGGACTTTGATGCCATGACCCAGCAGCTCGAGACCCTGATTGGGGCACAACGCCGCCTGCTGCACGATGTCTCGCACGAGCTGCGTTCCCCCTTGGCGCGGCTCCACGTTGCCATTGGGCTGATTGCCCAAACACCGGACAAATTGCCCACCATGCTGACCCGATTAGAGCGCGAAATTGGGCGGCTCGACACGCTGGTGGGCGAAGTGCTGACCTTGGCACGGCTGGAATCGGGTATGCCGCACGCCCCCGCCGAAGCCTTTGATGGCGTGGCACTGTTGGAAGACCTGCTGGCCGATGCCCAGTTTGAAGCCGAAGCGCAGGGGCTTTCCCTCTGCTACCAAGGCGCGACCGAAGCCCCGCTGCATGGTCAACCTGCCCTGCTGGCGCGGGCTTTTGAAAACGTGATACGCAATGCCATCAAATACAGCCCTGCCCACGGCGTGGTCACCATCGAAAGCCACCTCGACCGCCACTGTCGGAGTTGGGTGGTGTCGGTATCGGATACGGGAGACGGCGTACCCGAAGACACCTTGCCACTGATTTTTAGGGCATTTTACCGTGGCAGCCCGCCGCCGCCCCGCCCTGATGCGCCGCCCTCACCCTCTGCCAGCAACCCCGCTGGCTACGGATTGGGACTGGCGATTGCCGAGCGTGCTTTGGCTACCCACGGCGGCACGATGCACGCAAAAAACCGCCCAGAAGGCGGTTTGGTGGTGGTGATGCGTGTGCCCTTGGCGGGGCGATGAAGGGGGGCTACAACGTGCGAATCACACTACGCACCACGCCCAATATCTGCAAATCCTGCTCCGGCAGCAGCGTGAGCGGCGCGTAGGCGGCGTTTTCGGGGCACAACTGCACTTGGTCGCCGCGCAGTGCCAGCCGCTTCACCGTTAATTCCCCCTCGATGGCGGCCACCACAATTTTGCCGTGGACAGGCGGCAAGGTGCGGTCCACCAGCAGCATATCGCCCTCTTCGATACCGGCACCCTGCATCGAATCTCCTTTGACCTTGACCATAAACGTGGCTTCGCGATGCGGAATCAGGTGGGTGTTCAGGTCAATTACATCCTCCACCGCATCGTCAGCCAATAGCGGCGAGCCCGCAGGGACGGTGTGGCTATACAGCGGCAGAGAGGGCGGAATAGCGGTTGGGGCGGCGGGCAGCCATGCCCCCAAATCATGCAACAGCGTCCGGTCTGCCGCCGATAGCAGTACCCGTTGCCGTGTGTCGTTCAGGGCACGCAAAAGCTGCAATTGCTGATATTCGACCGGTTTCAGTGCCACATACTTCACCCCCCGTGCCGCGCGTGAACGGGCTTGGCGCAGGGTGGCCAATAAGCGGCGGCGGCAGTCGGTGCTGAGATGGGCATCGACCCATTCTGCAGCGGGGTGGGGCGTGGCAGCAGAGGGCGGCGCAAGGCCAAGCAGGGCGGTGCGGGCGGCTTCTGCCTCGGTTTTGACCGTCAACCGCCCTGTGGTCAGGCCGGTCAGCAAACGTTCCCGCAGCGCGGCTTCATTCCACTGGTAATGGACGGGCAAAGCCGCTGGGGCAGCATCCGAGGGGGAAGGCGGGGCGGATACAGTGGGCATGGTCTGGCTTTCTCTGAATATCGGGGCGGAAGGGGCGTTGCGGCCTCCGCCATTTTGCGGTGTACCGCATGGGGAGGCCGGTCTATTTGTCGGGCTGAGAACCTGTTTACGTTCTTGCTTGATAGTGCAGGGATTGCCAAAGCGAAACGCCTAATAAAAGCGCAATCGCTGCAGCCTTGGCTACATTCCCCTCCGTCGGAGGGGGGGCGGACGGGGTGGGCTGGCAAGGCCGCTGGTGCTAAAACCCAGCCCCAAAAGCCAAAAGCCCCCCCGCCCCGATGGGGTATCCCCGCCACGGGAGGGGAATAAAACCAAACCCCGCTGCCGCCTGTGACAGCCCAGCCCAGCCCGCGCAACGGTGTAATCGGCAGAGCCCGCCCGTAGGTCGGGCTTCAGCCCGATTTCGCCACTTCCTACGGGACAGCCCACCCCCCCGCTGCCGCCAGCCGTGGCGCGGGGGAAACCCTCGCCGCCGTGAGAGGCACCCTTAGAGCCTGTTCAAAGCCCTAATGGTGCAGGGGTTGCCAAGGCAAAATGAACCAAAAAAGCACCGTTGGACTTGAATCCATACGCATTTTTGAGGGTATTTCAACGCAGGATCACCCGAGTTTCGTAGACTTTGAACAGGTTCTTACCGCGTCAGCGGGAAGCCTTCGCCCCCCAGCCGACTGTGCCACAACTTCGAACCTGTTCTTAGCCCACCGGCAGCGTCCGCAACAACGCGGCCTCCAGCAAGGCACCGAGGTGCTTCAGATAGTCGGTTTCCATGTCGGCGGTAAAGCGGTAATTTTCATCGCTGGCCAGCACCAGCAAGCCAAACGCCTCGCCGTTATCGCGGCGCAGAGCCACTTGGGCAAAAGACTGCAAGACCGGCTGGGCGGGGAACCACTGAATCAGGTGCTCCGGCGCAAAAGGACCGGTATAGGGCACCGACAAATTCCGCGCAATCAAGCGCAGGCGGTCATCTTGGGTGTGCCAATCAGTCAGCGTGGTGGTGTGCGCCCCCCACAGCTTCAGCCCTGCATGGGTCAGGTCAAAGTCACGGCGCAGCATATCCAGCGAGGTGCGGATGGCCTCTTCGGGGCGTTCCACCCGAATCAAGTCCACGGCGAGGGCATGTAGGCGGGCAATGATGCGGTCGTTGTGCTCGCCAAACCGAATCAGCTGCGACATCTTCGCACCCAGTTGGCGGGTTTTGTCGCGCAGTGCCAGCACTTGGCGTTCGACCAAGGGCACGGTGTTGTCGGTGTGGATGGGGCTGGGCAAACGTAAGGACACGAGCAGCTCGCTGTGCTCATTAAAAAAGGCAGGGTGGGCTTCAAGATAAGCGGCGACTTCGCTGGCAATCATGGTCATGCGGCAATCCTTTAGTCGGGAAGAAATGATTACAGCGTAATTTCGCCGGTAAACACTGTCACGGCAGGGCCGGTCATATACACCGGCTTATCGCCGCCCGCCCAAGCAATGGTTAGGCTGCCGCCACGGGTATCGACCTGTACGCAGCCCTCCAACAGCCCCCGCCGAATACCGGCCACCACGGCGGCACACGCGCCGGTGCCGCAAGCCAAGGTTTCGCCCGCGCTGCGTTCAAAAACCCGTAGCCGAATATGGTCACGCGCCACCACTTCCATAAAGCCAGCATTGACCCGTTCAGGAAAACGCGGATGGTGCTCAATCGCCGCGCCTTGGGCAAGGACAGGGGCGGTGTCTACGGCGGCCACCACTTGCACCGCGTGGGGGTTGCCCATCGACACCACCGAAATAGCGATGTGCTCGCCGCTGGGCAAGGTGAGGTCGTGGATGATGCTGTCGCCGGCGGCTTCAAACGGAATTTCAACCGGCAAAAAGCGCGGCCGCCCCATGTCCACAGTCACTTGGCCGTCGTCGGTCAGGTGGGGGGTGATAATGCCTTTGGCGGTTTCGACCCGAATCGCGTGCTTGTCGGTTAGGCCGCTATCAAAGACAAAACGGGCAAAGCAGCGTGCGCCATTGCCGCATTGTTCCACTTCGCTGCCGTCATTGTTAAAGATGCGGTAGCGGAAATCGGTATCCGGCAGGGCGGGTTCTTCCACCAACAGCAGCTGGTCAAAGCCGATGCCAAAGTGGCGGTCGCCGAGTCGGCGGATGTGGTCGGGGGTCAAGCGGATGCGCTGGCGCACACCGTCTAGCACCACAAAATCGTTGCCCAGCCCCTGCATTTTGGTGAATTGAAGTTTCATGGAAAGTGTCGTCGTGTTGGGGTGAATTCAGAGGGTTTATTTTACGCTGAGGACAGCACAGGCGGCGAGAGGGGGGGTGGCAAGGCTGCCTGAGCTAAAACCTAAACCCAAAAGTCAAAACCAACCACCCCACCCCTGCGGGGCACCCCGCCACGGGAGGGGAATCACAGCCAAGCCCCGCTGCCACTCGCGGCGGGGTTTCAGTCCGACCAAGTCGCTGCGTTTAAAAAGACTGTAAACAGGCTCTAGCGAACTTGCCGCTGAAAGTCCGCCATAAAGCCCACCAGCTTCTCCACCGCAGGAAGGGCAAGGGCGTTGTAAATCGAAGCCCGTAGCCCCCCAATGGCACGGTGGCCGTTGAGGCCAGAAAAGCCCGCTGCCCGTGCCTCGGCAAGAAATTGCTGCTCTAGGGCGGGGGTGGGCAAGTTAAACGCCACGTTCATCAGCGAGCGGTCAGCCGTCGCCGCCCAGCCGCGATAAAAGCCCGCGCTGGCCTCTAGGGCGGCGTAGAGCGTGGCAGCCTTGGTCTGGTTAATCTGCGCCATCGCAGCAAGGCCGCCGATGTCGTGCAGCAGCCAGCGCGTCACCAGCAGCACGGTGTAAATTGCAAACACCGGCGGCGTGTTGAAGTTGGAGTGGGCTTTGGCTTGCACGCGGTAATCCAAAAAGCTGGGCAGGCCTTCGGGGACTTGGGCAATCACGTCATTGTGTATCACCACCACCGTCACCCCTGCCGGCCCAATATTTTTTTGGGCATGGGCGTAGATGAGGGCAAAGCGGTCGGCTTCGCAGGGCTTGGACAGAAAATCTGACGACATATCGCAGACACGCGGCACGCCTTCTAGCCCCACCACCCGCTGAAACTGCAAGCCTTCGACCGTCTCGTTCGACACATAGTGCAAATAGGGCGCATCGGGGGATAGCCCCAGTTCGTCTTCACTCGGCAAGTGGTGGAAGCCACTGGCTTCGCCGCTCCACGCCACCCGAATCGGCCCCGCCAACCGCGCTTCGGGCAGGGCTTTGCCGCTCCAATAGCCGGTGTGCAGATAGTCGGCAGGCGGGGTATCGCCGTGCAGCAAAGTCATGGGCACCATCGAAAACTGCTGGGTTGCGCCGCCTTGCAGCAGCAACACTTGGTAGTCGTCAGTCAGCCCCAGCAGGGTGCGGATGTTGTCCTCGGCTTCGGCAACCACAGCGGCAAAAAAATCGGAGCGGTGGCTAATGCCCAAAATCGACAAGCTGACTTCGGGCACGCTGAGAATGGCCTGCTCTAGCTGCTGCAGCACGGTTTCGGGCAGGGCACCAGGGCCGCCGGAGAAGTTCAGGGCATTGCGCGGATTGGTGTTCATGCCGCACCGCCTTGTGGCAAAGCCACCCCCGCCCGTCGGCACAAATACTGACGCATGGCCTCGCGGACTTTTTGCATATGGTGTTGCTTGTAGGGGAAGAGGTCGGGTGGGTCCATGGCGTGCACCACCATCGCATGGTCCACTTCAAAGATAAACAGTTGCCCGTCTTGGGTTTCGGCGCAATCAATCAGCAGGTAATCCAGCGGAATACGGGTTTGGATGGCGGCCAGTGCTGTGGCGTGGCGTTGGGCAAAGGCAGGGAAGGTGTCCATAAAATCGGCTTCTTCTTGCCGTTTGGCGGCTTCGTCATACATGCCAGCATTGACGTAGTGCACCATCCAGTTGGCCGAAATCGCCATGTGGCAGGCAAAGGGCTGGCCATCAATCAGGGCAATCCGGTATTTGCGGAACTGGCCGTCGGGGCTGCTGTAATCAATAAACTGCGACAAGAAAAACACCTCGCCTTCGACCCGCGTCAGGTAGTCGGCGATGGCGGCAGGGGTGTCTATCCGTTCCAGCCCCCGCCCTGCTTGCGAGCCCATAGGGCGCAAAATCAGCGGAAACTGGCAATCTTTGACTAAGGCGACGAGGGGAGCTTGCTGGCTGGCCACCACGTTCAGCATTTGGCGTGACACCAAGTGGGTGGGGGGCATCAGCAGGCCGGGGATAGCTTGGAGCTGTTGGCTGGCCACTTCGCGGTCGGTGGCGGGGATGTACTGCGGCAGGTTGACGATGGGCTTGGGCCAGTCGGCCAAGGCTTCGGCCAGTCCTGTCAAATACTGCTTGCTTTCGGTGGTTTCGCCCACGGCAACCATCAGCACGTCGTGGTCTGGAATCGGCTCGGCAAAGGGGTTGTTCGGGGTGAGGTAGTAAAAAATCAGGTCGATGTCGCTGTTTTCCAGCAGGCAATCGAGGGGGGTATTGGCCGCCACATCGCCCGGGGCAACCAACATCAATACCCGCAACACGGCAGGTTGTTGGGCGGCAGCCAAGGTATAAACCCGTTTAAGTTCTAGGGCTTGCGACTGGATTTGCACGCCAATTTCACGCTGCCCCAAAATCTGCATCACCACGGACAGGTTCATCCAGAGATTGGCATCTTCCAAATATTGTTGCGCTTCGGCCAGCAGGCTTTGGCCGATAGGCATCAAGGCTTCTCCGGCAACACTCATCCGAAGAAAAGGGGCAAGCCCGACAAATGGGGCTTCGGTAGACAAAGGGAGTGGGGATTCAGAAGCCATGACCAGTATTTTCCGAGAAGAGAGAGAGGGACAGATTAAGGGCGCATTTAAAGCCGGTTTAAGGTCTGTGTTTACGCGGCGGCCAGCCCTTTTTCGAGCAGCTCGCCCACCAGTTCATTCAGCCCAATTTGGCGAGAAGCCGCAAGGGTGCGGAGGGATTCGGTCAACTGGGCATCGAGCTTGACCGCAAACGGCACCAGTCCTTTGGCTTGGTCGAGCTTGCGCTGGGCTTTGCGGTCGAGGACTTCGCCTTGACCAAAGCGGTCTGGGGTGGTGGCTTGTTTCATTTCGCGGTCAATTTTGAGTGCCAAGTTTTTGTAGAGGTCTGTTTTTTTCATGGAGGGGCGTTCAGGTAAATAACAGCCAAGGGGTGCGCTGTCTGAGAGGAAAAAAGCTAACCAATAGACCGGCAAGCAAGGGAATCATGGGCAGATTGTAGTCGGTATGCTCAGACTGCGCAGAAAACGACGTGGGGAGGCTAGGGACAGCGCGCGCCCTCTTGGCGGTCACGCAAGGATGAAGGCGGCACGCAGGCAGGGTGGGTGATAGAAGCAAGTCCCTGTTGCAGGGTCTACCGGCCACCACAGAGTGCGTTGCACAATATCCGCAATGACACCAAGAAAACCCCAGTCGCTGTGCTGGCATCCGTCAAAACCCTGCATAATGGCGGCGATTCGCGCACCTAAACCCCATTGAGACAAGGACGACCCCGCATGAAAACCGCGCCTCCTTTTTCTGCGACCCACCCCTTTGTGCTGGCGATTACCGGCGGTATTGGCAGCGGTAAAACCGCCGTGGCAGACCAATTGGGTGCCGCAGGGGCACGGGTAGTCGATACCGATGCCATTGCCCATGCCCTGACCACCCCGCAGGGGGCCGCCATGCCCGCCCTTCGCGCTGCATTTGGTGTGGGTGTGGTAGCGGCAGATGGTGCGTTAGACCGCGCAGCCATGCGTGCCTTGGTGTTTGGCGATGCAGCAGCGCGGGCACAGCTCGAAGGGATTTTGCATCCGATGATACGGGCAGAGGTGGCGGCAGCACTGGCACAGGTCACCGCGCCTTACGCCGTGTTGGTGGTGCCGCTGTTGGTGGAAACGCAGGTTTATTTGCCCTTGGTCAACCGCGTGCTGGTGGTGGATTGCCCCGAAGCGATTCAACAAGCACGGGTCATGGCGCGTAACGGTTGGAGCTTGGCGCAAACGCAGCAAGTCATGGCCACCCAAGCCAGCCGTCAGGCGCGGCTGGCCTGTGCCGATGATGTTATCGACAATTCAGGGGGGTTTGCCGCGCTTGTGCTTCAAGTCCAAGACAAACACCGTTATTATCTCGCCCTGTCACGCGGTGAGCTTCCTTGACCACCTCGTCAAACAACCCTTTTCTCTGTTAGCGGCAACGTGATCTTCTACGAATTCCCCACCTCCGAACGCATCCGCACTTTGCTCCGACTAGAAAGCGCGTTTAGCACGCTTGCCCACTTTATCGGGCAAGACACCTCAGACGACCACCACGCCGCCATTATGATGCTGTTTGACCTTGCAGAAATTGGCGCGCGCGGCGATATTAAATCGGAATTTTTGCAAGAGCTGGAGCGGCAGCGCGTGCGCCTCGAAGGTTTGCGCGACAATCCCGCCATTGCCGAAGATACACTCGAAAACACCCTAGACAACATTGAGCATATCCACGACCAGCAGCTTGAGTTGACCAGCCGCTTTGGCAACGAAATCCGCGAAAGCGAATGGCTGTCGAGTATTCGCCAACGCACCACTTTGGTGGGCGGGGCGGGGCAATTTGACATTCCCGCTTACGCCTACTGGCAAAAGCAGCCTACCGAAGTCCGTCGCCAGGACTTGCTTGGCTACCAAGCACCGCTGCTGGGGATGCGGGACATGGTGGCCGTCTTGCTCAAGCTGCTGCGTGAAAATGGCAGGCCGGTAAGCTTGCTGGCCAAAAAAGGTAAGTTTCAGCAGATGTCAGGCGGGCACGTGGCGCAGCTGGTCAGAATAGGCCTTTCCCCCGAATTAGCCGTCGTGCCCGAGGTGAGCTCCAATCGGCATATGGTCAACGTGCGGTTTTTGCGCCCCCCCACCCAGCACGAGCGTGGCATACAAGCGGAGATGGATGTTCATTTTCACCTTGCCTCTTGTAAGCTTTAACCCCACGGGCTGAATCGCTTCTGGCTTTCTCCCGCCCTGCCCTTGAATTGACTGGATGCCATGCCTACCACGGTTTCTTGCCCCACCTGCCGCGCCGATGTGCCGTGGTCAAGTGCAAGCCCCTTCCGCCCCTTTTGTAGCCGTCGCTGCAAGCTGATAGACCTTGGCGAATGGGTGAGCGAAGGCTACCGCGTCCCCAGCGACCAAGACCCCACCGAAGCAGACTTTGATACCCCACCCGACAGCCAGCACTAACCCCCTGTTTACGGTTTGCGAGACGCGGATAATCCTGCGCTGAAATACGCCAAATAAAGCGGTATTGGCTGCAGGTCAACACCGCTCTTTTGGTCTATTTCGCTTTTGCAACCGCTTGGGTTGTGCGCATCCCAAGCCCATTTCTCTGCCGCCCCCTGCGATGCCACGGTATCCGGCAGCATGCCCCTTCTCCCGACTTCAGCCCAACACGGTCTTGCCCTATGCGTATTTTTGCCGCCTGCTTCACCTTGGTTTTACTGTCAGGGTGCGCCACCCAACTGCCGAGCGGATCGCCTATTTTTGACCCGCCGAACCCCTCCCTTCCGCCGATACCACCCCGCCCGCCCGTCCCGCCGCCGGTCGTCGTCACCCCGCCGAGCTCGCCGTTTCCAACCTATCCGACCGAAGCCGCCGCACGGGCTGCCGTCAGCCGTTTGCTGCCCAGCACAGTCAAAGACAAGGCAGGCTGGACGCAAGACATCGTGACCGCCTTTACCGCGCTGAATCTACCCTATCGCACCGACCAATTTTGTGCAGCGATGGCGGTGATTGAGCAAGAGTCCACATGGCAGGCCGACCCCACTGTGCCGGGTTTGGGCGATATCGTCTGGAAGAAAATCGCCGAAAAAGCAGGGGGACTGGTGCCGATGCCCGCGCTCCGGCTGGCCTTGAGCAAAAACTCGGTGACGGGGGAAAGCTACACCTCGCGCATTGACCGGCTACGCAGTGAAAAAGAAATGAACACGCTGTTTGAGGACATGAGTGCCGATGCCCAACGCCTTGGCTTGCCCGTGGCGATGAAAAACCCCATCCGCACGGGGGGGCCGATGCAGGTCAGTGTCACCTTTGCCGAAGAGCTTATCCGCGCCAAACCCTACCCTTATCCGCGCAAAGGCAGCGTGCGCAGTGAAGTGTTTAGCCGCAAAGGGGGGCTGTATTTTGGCATTGCCCATCTGCTGGATTTTCCCGCCGACTACACCGCCATGCGCTACCGTTTTGCCGACTTTAACGCCGGTCCTTACGCCAGCCGCAATGCTGCTGTGCAACAGGTCGTGGCACGACTCTCGGGGCGGGCATTGGTCAGCGATGGGGATTTGCTGATTTACCGCGATGGTGCGCCGAGCGGCGCCCCGAGCAGCAGCCAATTGGCGTTGAACGACCTCGCCGCCCGACTCGGCTTGTCGGCGGCAGAAATTCAGCGGGATATTCGCCAAGAAAAAATGGCCAGCTTTAGCCGTACCGTGCTGTATCAGCGGCTGTTCGCGCTGGCCGACCGCCAAGCAGGCCGTGCCGTCCCCCGCGAAGCCATGCCGCAAATCACCCTCAACAGCCCCAAAATTGTCCGCAAGCTGACCACCGAGTGGTTTGCCAACCGCGTCAATGGCCGCTACGAAGCGTGTTTGGCACGGGATGGCGTGCGGCATTAGGTGGGGTGTTGGGTCTTGCCCCTGTGTCGGGTTGAAATCCGACCTACGTTGGCTTGATTCCCCAGCAGGAGACGCAAAAAAACAGGCTGGGCTACCGCACCCCCAACACCGCTGCCGCTTCCCGCGCCATCTGCCCCTCTTCATCCGTCGGGATGACCCACGCCGAGAGGCGGCTATCTGCCGTGGTCAGGCAGGTGGCATGGGCGAGGTTGGCAGCAGGGTCTAGACTAAAGCCCAGCCACGCCAGCCGCGCCAAAATGCGTTGCCGCACCTCGGCACTGTGTTCGCCTACCCCAGCGGTAAAGACCAGCGCATCCAATCCCCCGGCCTGCACCGCCAACGCCCCCACCTCGCGGGCGGCACGGTAGCAATACAGCTCAATCGCCAACTCGGCTTCGGGGCGGGGAGAAGCCAGCAAGTCGCGCAGGTCAGCCGACAGACCAGACACGCCCAGCAAGCCGCTGGCCTTGTAAAGCTCGCGGCGCACAGCGGCAATGTCCATCCCACTGTTTTCCATCCACCACAGCACCACCTCGGGGTCGAGGTTGCCCGGACGCGTCCCCATCATCAGCCCTTCGGCGGCACTCATCCCCATGCTGGTGGCGACACTGCGCCCGTGGTGCAGCACACAGGCCGAAGAGCCACTGCCCAAATGCAACACCACCACCTGCCCCTCCGCGACCGTACCCAGCGTGGCGGGCAGTTGGCGGGCAATGGCGGCATACGACAGCCCGTGGAAGCTATACCGCCGCACACCGGCTTCGTGCCAATGCTGGGCGATGCCAAAGCGGGTGGCGAGGGGGTCTTGCGTGGTGTGGAAAGCCGTGTCAAAGCAGGCAATTTGCGGCAGGTCAGGGGCCAATTGGGTAACGGCAGCAATGGCTGCCAAGCCCACTGGCTGGTGTAGCGGGGCGAGTGGAATCAGCGTTTCGAGCTGCGCCAGCGCGGCGGCATCCAAGCGGATGGCACGGTCAAAAAACACGCCGCCATGCACCACCCGATGCGCCACCGCCGCCAGCGTCTCGCCGCGCTCGGCAACCACGCGCAAGACGGCCTGAAGGGCATCGGTGTGGGTGGCCGGCGAGAGGGTTTGGCGGGCGGGCGGCGTGCCCTCCTCGGCCAGCGAGAAGCGGAGCTGGGCACTTTCTCGCCCCACGCCATCAACACTGCCGCGATAAACCAAGCGGGGCGGGGTGTGGTCGAGGCTGAAAAAGGCAAATTTAAGCGTGGCCGAACCGGCGTTCAGCGTCAGTAAGCCGTGCTTCATAGCCGTGCCTGCAACATGGCCGCCCACTTGTGGCCAATCACGCTGGCCACTGCTGCCGAAGCCAGACGGGCGGCGGCATCTTCGGAGCGGCTGGTCAGCACAATCGGCACCCGCGCCCCCATCACCACCCCCGCCGAAGCCGCTGCGGCCAAGTAACACAACTGCTTGCCCAGCATGTTGCCGGATTCAAAGTCCGGTACGACCAAAATATCGGGGTCGCCCGCCACCGCCGAAATAATCCCTTTGGTGCGGGCCGCTTCGGCAGAGATGGCGTTATCAAACGCTAAAGGGCCATCCAAAATCGCGCCGGTAATTTGGCCACGGTCGGCCATTTTGCACAGGGCGGCGGCATCCAGTGTGGACTGGATATTGGGGTTGACGGTTTCCACCGCCGACAAAATGGCCACTTTGGGATGGGCAATCCCCAGCAGGTGGGCTAGGTCGATGGCGTTTTGGGTGATGTCGCGCTTCACCGCCAAGTCGGGGTGAATGTTAATGGCGGCATCGGTAATAAACAGATAACGCGGATAGCTCTCCACCCGCATGATAAAGACGTGAGACAAGCGGCGCTCGGTACGCAGCCCCCCTTGTTTTTTCAGCACCTCGGTCATGAATTCGTCGGTATGCAAACTGCCCTTCATCAGGGCAAAAGCCTCGCCCTTATTGACCAGTTCCACCGAAACTTCAGCGGCAGCGTGGCTGTGGGGCACGTCGATAATCCGGTAGGGGCTTAAATCGACCCCAAATTCAGCAGCGGTTTTTTGCAGCTTGACGAGGGGTGCCACCAAGATGGGCGTGATGATGCCGTGTTGTGCGGCTTGCACCGCACCCAGCAAAGATTCTTCGCTGCACGGGTGGGTCACCGCCATCGACAAGGGGCCGAGCTGCTCGGCTTCTTCTAGGATGTCTTCAAATGCAAATTGGTCGCGGGTCATAGTGGGGTCTTGGTTTTTGAGGGGTAGAAATGGCCGCAGCCCCCACTCTATGCGGCCAGCGATTAAGCGGGTGAGGGTGGGGGCTTGCGGGGTCAGGTATGGACACCAATAGGCGTTAGTGCCTGTTTACGCTCTCACGAACGAAGGGTCAGCCAAGGCGAAATTCAGAAAAAAAGGCCGTTGGGACTGAATCCATACGCATTTTTTGTGAATTTCAACGCAGGATCACCCGAGTCTCGCAGAGCGTAAACAGGTTCTTAGGCCATGTTGTGGAAGCCACCATCCACATAGATGGTTTCGCCGGTCAGGGCACGCGCGGCATCAGACACCAAGAAGGCGGTGGTCATGCCCACGTCTTCGATGTCCACCAAACGGCCTTCTGGGGTGCGGGCAATGGCTTCTTCAATCAGCTTGTCAAAGTGGGCAATGCCCGATGCGGCACGGGTACGCAATGGGCCTGGCGACACGGCGTGAACGCGAATCTTTTTGTAGCCCAAATCAGCCGCCAGATAACGCACGGTGGATTGCAGCGCGGCCTTGACCGGCCCCATGATGTTGTAGTTTTCAACCACTTTATCTGCGCCGTAGTAGCTCATGGTGATAATCGAGCCGCCTTCGTGCATCAGGGGTTCGGCCAGCTTGGCCATTTCAACCAAGGAAAAGCAGGAAACGTGCATGGCTTGCAAAAAGCCTTCGCGGGAGCAATCCACTACCCGCCCATGCAAATCATCCATTGGGCAAAAGGCGATGGAGTGAATCACAAAGTCCAGCTTGCCCCATTTTTCTTCAATCAATTTAAACGTGGCCGCGAGTTCACCTGGTTTTTCCACGTCCATTTGGGTGACGATGGTGCTTTCCAGCGACTGCGCCAGCGGAGATACAAAGCGTTCTGCTTTTTCGTTGAGGTAGGTGATGGCAAGGTCAGCACCCAAATCATGCAGCACGCGGGCGCAACCGTAAGCAATGGAGTTGTCGTTAGCGATACCAACAACGAGGCCTTTTTTACCTTGCAACAGGTTGGCGATATTCATCATGGGGGAGTCTCCGGTCTAGGTTAAGTGTTTTGATTTCGGTGTGCCCATACAAATGCAGGCAACATAGAAAAGTAAAGTACCCGCCATATTGCCCTGCAACAAGAAGGGTTTCAAGCCATTTGCTGTAAAAGTTCGGTGTGGACCAAAGCCAAAAGCCACCGGTCAGCAGCAGTCTAAAAGGTTTTTGTTACACTATCAGTAAGCTATAATTTCTAACTTTGCTAGACCGTTGTGCTTACGGTCGTGCTGCACTGCAGCGCATTTCGCGCCGTCTTCTGCCAATAGGGGTTCACCGTGCCAATTTACGAATACCGCTGCACCGCGTGCCAACATACGCAAGAACACCTGCAAAAAATGAGTGCCGACCCGATTGCCGCCTGCCCCAGCTGCGGCAGTGATGCCTACGCCAAGCAGCTATCCACTGCCGGTTTTCAGCTCAAGGGCAGCGGCTGGTATCAAACCGACTTTAAACACAGCCAGAAAAAACCCGAAGCGCCACCTTGTGGGGTGGCGGGCGGCGGCTGTGGTGGCTGCGCATGAAATCCCTCAAAAAATGGCTGCTGACCGGCCTGCTGATTTGGTTGCCGTTTGCCATTACCCTGTGGGTGCTGTCGTCGATTATCTCGACCATGGACAGCATGGTGAACTGGCTGCCCAGCGCACTGCAGCCCACCCGCTGGTTTGGCATGGCCATCCCGGGTAGCGGCTTGGTGCTGGCTTTGTTGGTGGTGCTGGTGACCGGTTTTTTGGCCGCCAATATCTTGGGGCAAAAAGTGGTGCAGCTTTGGGATGCCCTGCTTGGGCGGATTCCCGTGGTTAAAACCATTTACAACAGCGTTAAGCAAGTCAGCGATACCTTGCTTTCTGGCAGCGGACAGGCTTTTTCTAAAGCCCTGTTGATTCGCTTTCCGCATCAAGACATCTGGACGATTGCTTTTTTGACCGGCACGCCCAGCAAACAAGTCGCTGAGCATCTGGACGAAGATTTTGTCAGTGTCTATGTGCCCACCACGCCGAACCCTACTGGCGGTTATTTTTTGCTCGTCCCCAAAAGTGCCACCCGCGAGCTAGACATGAGCGTGGACGATGCCCTGAAATACATCATCTCGATGGGCGTGGTCTCCCCCAGTAAATCTATCAAGCCCATTAAACCTTCCCTCCCTCATTAAACAAGAAAACCTTACACACCATGCGTACTGATTACTGCGGTCTTATCGACAAAAAATTCCTTGGCCAAACCGTCACCGTCAAGGGTTGGGTGCATCGCCGCCGCGACCACGGCGGGGTCATCTTTATCGACCTGCGCGACCGCGAAGGCTTGGTGCAAGTGGTGATTGACCCTGACACCCCCGAAGCCTTTAGCACCGCCGATGGCTGCCGTGGCGAGTTTGTGTTGTCGATTACCGGTGTGGTGCGCGAGCGTCCAGCAGGCACGAGTAACGCCAACCTGATTTCTGGCGAAATTGAACTGCTGGCCAAGGGGATTGAAGTGCTGAACACCGCCGCCACCCCGCCCTTCCAAATCGACGACGAAAACTTGTCCGAAAACGTCCGCCTGACCAACCGCGTCATTGACCTGCGCCGTCCCGTCATGCAAAAAAATCTGCGCCTGCGCTACCGCGTGGCTATGGATGTGCGGAACTATCTGGATAAACAAGGCTTTATTGACATCGAAACCCCGATGCTCACCCGCTCCACCCCAGAAGGCGCACGCGATTACCTCGTGCCTAGCCGTGTGCATCCGGGCGAATTTTTTGCCCTGCCGCAATCGCCCCAACTGTTTAAGCAACTGCTGATGGTGGCGGGTTTTGACCGCTACTACCAAATCACCAAATGCTTCCGTGACGAAGACTTGCGGGCTGACCGCCAGCCCGAATTCACCCAAATCGACTTGGAAACCTCTTTCCTAGACGAAAACGAAATCATGGACATCACCGAAGGCATGGCACGCCATATCTTCCAAGACGTGCTGAATGTCTCGCTGGGCGACTTTCCCCGCATGACCTATCAAGATGCCATGTTCCTGTACGGCTCGGACAAACCAGACCTGCGCGTCAGCCTGCAATTTACCGAGCTGACCGACCTGATGAAGACCGAGACGTTTAAGGTATTCCGCGGCGCGGCAGACTTGCCTAATGGGCGCGTGGTGGCCTTGCGTGTGCCGGGCGGTGCCGCACTGAGCCGCAAGGATATTGACGACTACACCCAATTTGTCAGCATCTACGGGGCAAAGGGCTTGGCGTATATCAAAGTCAACGACAAGACCAAAATCACCAACGACGAAACCAGTGGCCTGCAATCGCCTATCGTCAAATTCTTGTCGGTCGAAGCCCTCACCGAAATCATGGCGCGTACCGGTGCAGACAACGGCGACTTGATTTTCTTTGGCGCGGACAAAACCAAAGTGGTCAACGAAGCCATCGGCGCACTGCGTATCAAGATTGGTCACGAGCGCGGCGAAGCGGGCGGCTACTTTGTCCGCGAATGGCGGCCGCTGTGGGTGGTGGACTTCCCGATGTTTGAATACGACGAAGAAGACGACCGCTGGACGGCGTGCCACCATCCGTTCACCAGCCCCAAGGCCGGTCACGAGGACTTGATGGCGACCGACCCAGGGGCGTGTATCGCCCGTGCCTACGACATGGTGCTGAATGGCTGGGAAATTGGCGGCGGCTCGGTACGTATCCATCGTGCAGAGGTGCAAGAAAAAGCCTTTGACGCGCTGAAGATTTCGCCAGAAGAGCAGCAAAACAAGTTTGGCTTCTTGCTCGACAACCTCAAGTTCGGTGCGCCGCCACATGGTGGGCTGGCCTTTGGTCTGGACCGCTTGGTGACCTTGATGTGCGGCGCGGAATCTATCCGTGACGTGATTGCCTTCCCCAAGACCCAACGTGCGCAATGCCTGCTGGCACATGCCCCTAGCCCTGTGGACGACAAGCAACTACGCGAACTGAACCTGCGCTTGCGCCAAAAAGCAGAAACGCCTGCGGCTTAATTCGGCTGAACGGCTGAATGTCCCCTGCCAACGCCGCCAGTCACCCCGACTGGCGGCGTTGGCACGTTGTGCAATCAATGTGAAGCGTCAACAGCCCCTAGGCTAGGCGCATGGCCTTTCGCTTAGAGCCTGTTTACCATCTCAATGGCGCAGGGGTTGCCAAGGCGAAATTCGGAAAAAACGCCGTTGGACTTGAATCCACACGCATGTTTTTTACGAATTTCAACGCAGGCTTACCCGAGTCTCGCAGATCGTAAACAGATTCTTAGCGCAGGGGGCGGCCGTGTCGTTGCCCTGGATTTCTAATTTTTGGCCTTTTTAGAAAAGAGATTTTTCATGGCAACAGTCACTTCCCTTATTGGCGGCACACGCATTGGACAGGTTTACGAAGATGGCACGCTAACCACCAGTGGTGCCTTGTCCCTGACCGATGGCACGCCCATCGCCAATGGCTTTATCGCCCAAACCACCGCAGGGCAATACGGCACACTGGTTTTGCAAACCAGCGGGGTGTGGTCTTACATCCTCAATAATGCCTCGGGCACGGTACAAGAGCTCACCAGCACCAGCGCCGTACGCGATACCTTTTTAGCGTCTTGGAATGGCTTGGAAATGGGCGATATTGTGGTGTCGGTGTTTGGTAAAAACGACACAGCACAAATTTCAGGGGACATCAGGGGACAAGTCACCATTCCACAACAGCTCTCTGCCAGTGGGCAACTGACTGTCTCTGACGTTGACCTCGGCGAAAATGGCTTTGCCGCCCAAACCAATACTGCAGGGCAATTTGGTGTGTTTTCGATTGGCAGCACAGGCGGGTGGCGTTACACCCTCAATCCCAACAGCGTCAGTTCCCCACAACTGAGCAATAAGGGCGTATTCGAAGTCTTTCAGGTACGCTCCTTGGATGGCACGCAATCCACCGTTCAGGTCAGCCTAGGGCAGGCTTCAGCGGCGCAGACCCTCGTTGGTGGCACCAATGTAGATGTACTCACCGGTGGCTCCGGCAATGACACGCTGACCGGCGGCGGCGCAAACGACACCCTGAATGGCGATACGGGCATTGATACAGCGGTCTTTAGTGGCAACCGTGCGGCTTACACCATCAGCCAAAGCAACGGGGTCTATACCGTGGTGGATTCTCGCGGCACGGATGGCACAGACACCCTGACTGGCATCGAACGCTTGGAGTTTGCCGATAAGTCTGTCGCGCTGGATTTGACCGGCAATGCAGGCTTGGGTGTCAAAGTGCTGGGGGCGTTGTTTGGCGCGGCCTCGGTTCGAAACGCCAGCTATGTGGGCATTGCAACGCAGCTGGTTGACCTGGGTGCCAGCGCACAATCGCTCTGCCAAGCCGGTATTGACGCTCGCCTAGGGGCAAATCACACCGCCCAAGATTTGGTGAAGGTGCTTTATACCAATGTGGTGGGGGTTGCACCGTCAGCAGGTGAGCTCGCGTATTGGTCGGGCGTACTGACCCGTGGTGAAATGACCGAAGCAGCACTGACTTGGTTGGCTGCAGATTTAAATCAGAACCAAGCCAATATCAATCTTGTTGGGCTGACGCAAACAGGGGTGGATTTTACGCTTACTGGCCAAGTGTCTTAGTGCCTGTTTACGGTTAAAGGAGCCCAAAGGGGTCAGGGTCAATAATTCTTATTGACCCTGACCCCTTTGGGACTAAACCGTGATGGTCTGATCCGAAAAAGCAAGTTTTTCCACACCATATAAATCGGCAGCAAAGGCAATGCCCACGAGGCTAATCAGCCCGTTACTACCAGAGGCGTAAGTCACTTGACCCTTGGTCAAAGGTACAAATACAGTGTCGATGCCGGTACCACCATCAACGGTATCGTAACCACCCGCCCCTAGGTAAATCAGGTCATCACCCGCCCCTGTTTTGATATTGTTGTCCACCTTGTTATCGTGCACGGTGTCTGCTGCGCTACCACCGATTAGGTTTTCGATAACCGTACCGTAGGCAATGCCCAAATTATTGGTACCGGTATAAATATCTTTGGCGGATGCCGCATAGGCACTATCAACAAAGCTGTCATACCCACTAAAACCTTGACTGGCTAAGGCTTGTTTTTGTGCCTGTGCTTGGGTAGCCACACTACGGGTATTGATGCTGGAGTAATGCCCAGGGACTAAATCAACCGTATTACTGGCCGTAGTAGCACTTAGATCCAAGGCATCCGATCCGCCGGCATCCCAAATCGTGGCATAGAATGGGTTGGTGCCATATTGATAGGTGTTGCTACCGGTTGCGGTCGTTGTGTCTGTGCCGTAGATCGCCTGTAGTGCGGCAATGTCGTACACCATAAAACGATCAGGAAAAATCCCCGAATCGTGGTAACTGATACCCTGCGCATTGGCGGTAAATAGCAGCACCGTATTTTGGTAAGCGGTGTAAGACATCACGGTATTGCCACGATGGTCGTCTGCCGTAGGCAAGGTCACCCCACCAGAAAATGAGTGTTTTAAGCCTAGTGCATGGCCCAGCTCGTGGACAATGGTATGTTGCCCATATCCGCCCGCTCCTAAGGTTGTGGAGTCAATCGCCGTGTCAATAAACACATCCCCACTGTAGCTAGGCGTGGTACCTGGAAAATAGGCAAACGCAGCGACCCCACCGCTGGTCGGAACTTGGCTGAAGCGAATATCGCCATTAGCACTGGTTTGGCTAAATGACAGCGGCAGGAGCTTGTCGATACTGGCGACAATGTCGCTGGACAACACGCCTAGGCTGGCACTCAGTTTTTGCCACCCAGTGGTCAGATTGCCACCAACAGTCGAGCTAGCTTGTACGCCAGTGTAATCTGCTGGGCGCGTGCTATCGAAGCTGTAGGTTAGTGCGGTGCTTGTCCATGCATCATTTCCATTGAGTGCCATCACAATACTGCTTTGGGTGGTCAGTAAGCTGGCGGTATCTACCCCAGTGACGCTGGCGTGGAGGTTGGTGGTGGGTGTTGGTGTGATAGGTGTGGTCGCACCGAGCGGGTTGCCGCCTAGGGTCATCCCTGCTGCTGAGACTTTGGCATCCACCGTTCCATCAGAAAACGCCAGCTGGGTACCATTACTATCATCCTGCACCGAAACTCGGCATACCAAAGCGGTGCCGGAATAGACCAATAACTGATTTCCGCTTTGCTGATAAGTGTAGGCACTGCGTAACCCCGACAGAGACAACTGTTCAACGTTTTGGTCTAGCGTCACACCCGTGACACCATTGGCAATGGTAACCATTTCGGATCCGCTGGAGCCATACACCGAGACATTGCTATTATTGATAGCAAAAGTGTCGGCAGGATCAAAATATATTCTGGCCATTTGATACCCCTATGATCTTTGGAGCTGGTCATTCCCTCTTTTTTGGGCTTGCATAGGATGCACAAGAGGGAAGGCGGTGGATTAATAAAGTAGTCCGTTGATTATGCATTACCAACAGATGCTGATGTTGCGCCCGTGTTTATTGATGGTGCTTACACAAAAATCCATCAGCACAGCTTACTGGTAGCATTTGAAATTACCGGCAGAAAAATCCACGACTGTGCGACAGCATCTAGGCTCACCGCCCAGCTTCCTGCCGAAGTTATTATCGCTAACAAAAACCCAAACAGATAGTGATAGCTTAGATTAAAGACTGTAGCACTATTGATATTGGGTTTAAAATCCCTTTTCTCGGCTAAAGCACTATGACGCTTTAGCCGCAATAGCCTCGAGGTTTAAGCCCGAGATTGAGAGCGCGGACGCTGCAGGCACCCTAGTGTGGCGGCACCTGTCCTTGAGTGATGCCACCCGATCCGCATCAAAGACAAGCATACGAAAGCACTGCTTGCGATGGCACGCGAGGTCAATCTGGTGTGGCGCTATTGCAACGAAACCAGCCATCGCGCCATTCGAGAACGCCCGCAAGTGCGATGGCGTGCAAGTTGGCTCTGCCACCGTGCAGCAGGTGTGCGAGAACTAGGCCAAAGCACGCAAGCAGTTCAAGCGCAGCACATTGCGTTGGCGTGTTTCCAATCAAAAATCCAGCAAATACAGCCTGTGCCCTAAGGTAGAGCAGGTTTCCGAATAAGAGCATGGATTTGCAGCGATTGCGGGGCGGTACACGACCGCGACGTAAATGCTACAAGGAACAATTTTCGCGGCGGGACTTCGCCGTCTTGAAGAAGGCATCCACGCGCTTTAGGGCGGAGAGGAAGTCAAACCGACAAAACTAATCCGCCAACACCTTGGTCGGCTGAATCAACGCGTCGGGGTCGTCTTCGCTCACTGGCGGCTCGGCCACACGCAAGCGCGGAGGCAGAGGGCTGCCGCCCGAGACCTTGTCGCTGACCGCTGCGGGTTCAGCGTCTTGCGCCGTCACGGTGCGTGGCGTGGCTTTGGGGGCGAGGCAAGACAAGCACACCGGCTCGCCAGATTTGGCCGACAGCGTCTGGTCTAGCTGGCTACGGTTGACGATCTTGCCCTGTGCTTTTGCCCATGTTTCGACCTCGTTCCACACACTCTGGCGGAACACCCCATCGGTGCGGCGGTAGCCATCGGCAAAGGCGGTTAGCCACAGATGGCCATTTTCGTCACTATTCAGCAGCACCGGCTGATACGTCACCGTAACCGGCACACCAATCGACATCAAGCTGGCCAAGCGCAGCGCGTCAGGACTTTTGAGCCGCACACAGCCGTGGCTTCTAAAGCCGGGCACGCTAGACGGCATGTTGGTGCCGTGCATCCCCAATCCCAAGCGCGGCTCGCCAAAACGCACAAAGACGGGGCCGAGCGGATTTTTAGGCCCTGGCGGCACCACGGTCACCACTTCCCCACCCTTGGCGCGCATTTCGGACTGGATAGACGCGGGGACGTTCCAGGCGGGATTGCGACGAATCTCGGTCACGGCGTAGTTGCCCGTAGGGGTTTGGGTCAGTTGCTTGCCGACAGCAATGGGGAACACCCGAATCAGCTTGCCACCTTCAAACACAAATAGCCGCGTTTGGGCGATGTTAATCACCACATGGCGGCCTTTTTCGGCCACCTCGACGGCGGGAGTGGGTTCAAATGCCGCCACCAGCAGCGGAAAGCTGGCCAAACCGCTCAACAAGGCACAACGGGTAACACGCACAACAAGACGAGAAAAAGGCATGACAAGAACCTAAAAGGGGAATTGCTGGGGAGTTTAACAGTCTCGGGCTACGGCGCAAGGCGAGACAGCACCCAGCCCTGCTCGGCATCGGGCAAGTACAGAATGCGGTCATGCAGGCGGCTGGGGCGGCCCTGCCAAAATTCAAAGCGATGGGGGGTAATTGCAAAGCCACCCCAGTGCGGCGGACGGGGGACGCTCATCAAATGGGTGGCGGCAAACTGGGCAAACCGTGCCATCACCACATTTTTACTGCTAATCGGGCGACTCTGCTCCGAAGCCCACGCGCCGACGCGGCTTTTGTAGGGGCGGCTGGCAAAGTAAGTATCCGAAACCTCGGGGGCGACGCGACTGACTACCCCTTCGATATTGACCTGACGCTCAAGCTCCGGCCAAAAAAAGGTCACCGCAATGGCAGGATTGGCCGCAAGGTGTTGCCCTTTGCGGCTTTCGTAGTTGGTATAAAACACCAATTGCTGCTGCTCCACACCCTTTAGCAGCACCACGCGGGCGGCGGGGCGGCCTTCTGGCGACACGGTAGACACCAGCATCGCGGTCGGCTCGGCCACCTCAGCGGTTAGGGCCGCCTCTAGCCAACACTCAAACTGCGCCATCGGGTGGGGAAGGCAATCGCGCTCGTCGAGCGATTGGGCTGCATAGTCTTGGCGAATATCCGCAAGGGTTTTCATCGCGTGCTCCGTAGCGTTGATAAAGGAAGGAGCTGGCATTATGAGTGCGTTCCCCTGAAAAATCTCCCCGCCCAGCCGCCCACACCGGCAAAATCGCAGCTTCCCCTTCCTCAAGTGTTTTGCTATGTCGCTTATTCGCACCAAAATTTGCGGAATCACACGCCCCGAAGATGGCCAAGAAGCCGCCCGTTTAGGGGTCGATGCCATCGGGTTGGTGTTTTACCCGCCCAGCCCCCGCCATGTTTCGCTGGACCAAGCCCGTGCCATTGTGGCGGCACTCCCGCCGTTTGTGACCGTGGTCGCCTTGTTTGTTGACCCCAGCGTGGCCGAGGTCGAGGCCGTACTCCACGCCGTGCCGGTCGATGTGTTGCAATTTCACGGCGAAGAAAGCCCCGACTTTTGCCGTCAATTTGCCCGCCCCTACTTAAAGGCGGTGCGCGTTCGTCCTAGCTTGGATTTGCTACAATACGCCGCCCACTATGCTGGGGCGCGGGGGCTGTTGGCCGATGCGTTTGTGCCTGGCATGGCCGGTGGCACGGGCGCGACCTTTGATTGGTCGTTGCTCCCGCCCAATTTACCCTTACCGTTGATTTTGTCTGGGGGACTCGACCCCAGCAATATCGCTGCCGCTGTGGCGGCGGTGCGCCCTGCTGCTGTCGATATTTCCAGCGGGGTAGAATCCGCCAAAGGCATTAAAGACCCCGCCCTGATGGCGGCTTTTATTGGAGCTGTGCAGCATGTATCCGTATAACCTTCCCGATGCACATGGTCATTTTGGCAACTATGGCGGCACTTATGTCGCTGAAACCCTGATGGCGGCGTTGGACGAACTCAAGCGTGAATATGCCCGCTACAAAGACGACCCCGATTTCTTGGCCGAATACCGCAAAGAGCTGACCCACTACGTCGGGCGGCCCAGCCCGATTTACCACGCCGAACGCTGGTCAGAAACCTTGGGCGGGGCGCAAATCTACCTGAAGCGTGAAGACCTCAACCATACCGGTGCCCACAAAATCAACAACGCCATTGGTCAAGCCTTGCTGGCCAAGCGCATGGGCAAAAAGCGGGTGATTGCCGAAACCGGCGCAGGACAACATGGCGTGGCAACGGCCACGGTGGCGGCACGCTATGGCATGGAATGCGTGGTGTATATGGGCGCGGAAGATGTGAAACGCCAAGCCCCTAACGTGTTCCGCATGAAGCTCCTCGGCGCGACAGTGGTGCCGGTTGAATCCGGCAGCAAAACCCTCAAAGACGCGCTCAACGAAGCCATGCGTGACTGGGTGACCAACGTCGATTCCACGTTCTACATTCTGGGCACAGCGGCGGGGCCTCATCCTTACCCCATGCTGGTACGGGATTTTGTCTCGGTGATTGGGCAAGAAGCCCTGACCCAAATGCCCGCCATGATTGGCCGCCAACCTGATGTGGTGATTGCCTGTGTGGGGGGCGGCTCTAACGCGATTGGGCTGTTCCATCCGTATATCCCCGAAGCCAACGTCCGCATGATAGGCGTGGAAGCCGGCGGCGATGGCATCGAAACCGGTCGCCATGCTGCACCGCTGTCTGCGGGCCGCCCCGGGGTGTTGCACGGCACACGCAGCTATTTGATGCAAGATGCCAATGGCCAAATCATCGAAACCCATTCGATTTCCGCTGGGCTGGATTACCCTGGGGTAGGACCTGAGCACAGCTATCTGAAGGACTGCGGGCGGGCAGAATATGTGTCGGTGACCGACACCCAAGCCTTGGCTGCCTTCCACGACCTGTGCCGCTACGAAGGCATTATCCCCGCGCTAGAATCTAGCCACGCGCTGGCCTATGCCGCCCAGCTTGCCCCGACCTTGCCCCGCGATAAGGTGCTGCTGGTCAATCTGTCTGGCCGTGGCGACAAGGACATCAATACGGTGGCGCAGTTGACCGGATTAACCCTGTAAATCCGGCACACCCACGGCGGCGCGACCTGTGCCCCATCGCGCAACGTTGCGCCATGCCTTGTGCAAACAGGCCGTCGCCCCTTTTTTATGCCTTCTCCCTGTATGGAGAGGCTTCAGATTTTGTAAGGTCATCATGAATCCCATCAACCGTATCGACACCTGCTTTGCCGCGCTGGCTAGACGCAAAGCCCTGATTCCGTTTATTACCGCAGGCGACCCGCACCCCAACTTAACCGTGGCGTTGATGCACGCCTTGGTGGCGGGCGGCGCGGATATTATTGAGCTGGGCGTGCCGTTTTCTGACCCGATGGCGGATGGCCCCGTGATTCAACGGGCCAGCGAACGCGCCTTGGTGCATGGCGTAGGGCTGCGGGACGTGCTGGGCTTGGTGGCGACTTTCCGCCAAACCAACCCCACCACCCCCGTGGTGCTGATGGGCTATCTCAACCCCGTCGAAGCGATGGGCTATACCGCCTTTGCCCAAGCCGCCCACGCCGCTGGGGTCGATGGTTTGCTGACGGTCGATTGCCCCCCCGAAGAAGCCGATGCGCTGTCGAGCACCCTGCTGGCGCATCACCTTGCCCCGATTTTCTTAATCGCCCCGACCACTCCGCCAGAGCGCATTGCCCGCATCGCCCAACATGCCCGAGGCTATGTCTACTATGTGTCGCTCAAAGGGGTGACCGGTGCCGCCACGCTGGATGTGGCCGATGTCGCCCACCACGTCGCCACCATCCGCCAACATATCGCCCTGCCGATAGGCGTGGGCTTTGGTATCCGCGATGGCCAGACCGCCCGCCAAGTGGGGACGGTCTCCGATGCCGTGGTGATTGGCAGCCGCTTGGTGCAAGAAATCGAAGCCGCCACACCCGACACCGCCGCCGCACGGCTCACCGCCTTGGTGGCCGACATCCGGCAGGCACTGGATGCGGCGTAATCCCGTCCGCCGCATGAGCTGTGCTTGCTCCCCGCCACCGTGCGCTGTTTTTTGTTTTTAGCCTTGCTGGGTCGGGGGTCTGTCCCCACCCTGTTTTACTGGAGTTCCCATGAGTTGGCTCACCAAACTATTACCCCCCAAAATTAACCGTGACAGCAAAAACGGCAAATCAACCGTACCCGAAGGGTTGTGGAGCAAGTGCGCGGCGTGCGAAGCCGTGCTGTACCACACCGACCTCGAAAGCAATCTGCAAGTCTGCCCCAAATGCAGCCACCACAATGCCATCTCGGCGCGGGTGCGGCTGGATACCTTGCTCGACCCCGAAGGGCGGTTTGAGATTGGCGCGGAAGTTACCCCTATCGACATCCTGAAATTTAAAGACAGCAAACGCTACCCCGAACGTCTTGCCGCAGCGCAAGCCGCCACCGGCGAAGACGATGCGATGGTGGTGATGCAGGGCAGTATTTTGTCGGTGCCGGTGGTGGTGGCGGCATTTGAGTTTAAATTTATTGGCGGCTCGATGGGCTCGGTGGTTGGCGAACGGTTTGTGCGGGGCGTACGCGCGGCTGTCGAAAACCACACGCCGTTTATCTGCGTGTCGGCTTCGGGCGGGGCGCGGATGCAAGAGGGCTTGAATTCGTTGATGCAGATGGCTAAAACCAGTGCCGCCCTGCAATTGTTGAGCGACCACAAGCTGCCGTTTATCTCCTTGCTGACCGACCCCACCATGGGCGGTGTCTCCGCCAGCTTTGCCTTTTTGGGTGATGTGGTGCTTGCCGAGCCTGGGGCTTTGATTGGCTTTGCAGGGCCGCGTGTAATTGAACAAACCGTGCGGGAAACCCTGCCAGAAGGCTTTCAGCGGGCGGAATTTTTGCTGGAAAAAGGCGCGATTGACCAGATTGTGGACCGCCGCGCACTGCGCCAACGCCTCGCTGACCTGATGCAGTTACTCACGCGCCAACCTGCATTGGCGTAGGTTTTTATCTTCTCCCTGCCTCTCAACAACAGGAATCCCCCCATGGCACAAGACAGCTCCCGCTCTGATTTTTGGGAAACCCGCTACCAGCAAGGCACAACCCCGTGGGATGTGGGTGGCATTCCTCCTGACTTCGCGCTCTTTGCCGCCGAGCTGCCCACGGGCGGGCGGGTGTTTGTGCCGGGCTGCGGCAGTGGCCACGAGGTTGCTTGGCTGGCCGCACGGGGGGTCACCGTAGAAGGCATCGACTTTAGCCCCGCCGCCGTGACCCTCGCCCAACAAACGCTGGGCGTGTTTGCCCACTGCGTGCGCTGCGGCGATGTGTTTTTAGAAGACGAAAACCAGCCGTATGACTGGGTATACGAACGCGCCTTGCTGTGTGCTTTGCCCCGCCGTGTGTGGCCGGACTGGGCCGCCAAAATGGCGCGTTTGGTGCGGCCAGAAGGGGTGTTAGCCGGCTATTTCTTTTTCGATGACAACCTCAAAGGCCCGCCCTTCGGTACGTCCAAAGAAGAGCTGCTGGGGCTGCTGTCGCCGTATTTCACCCTCGACACCCACGCCCCCGCCGAGGGCAGCTTGCCGGTCTTTTTAGAGCGCGAGCATTTTATGATTTGGCGGCGGAATCTGGATTAGGCGATGTTCGTTTTGCGTGAGTCAACAAGAGGCAGGCTGTGCGACAAAGTGGCGGAGGTGTCCGTTCGAAGGGTAAGCGGTGGGATGCGCCACACGGCAGGGCGGTGTGCGGTGGCTGACAGCCTGACCTCGCCCCCCATCGCTGCGCGTAAACAGGCACTAGGGAACATTTTGCCGATTGCCCTGTCTGTTCCTGTTCCGTGGTATATCTACGGCACGATAAAAACAAAGGAGACTCCTCATGATGCAAACCCCGCTTAACACGGCTTACGCGCCGTCCGAGACACTGGTTGTGAGCCGCAACAAAGTGCTCCGCAATACCTATTTGATGTTGGCTCTGACCCTTATTCCCACCATGGTTGGTGCCATGCTGGGGATTAACCTCAGCTTCGCCTTTATGCGTGCCAGCCCGCTGATGTCGGCACTCGGCATGATGGCGGTTATTTATGGCTTGTTCTTCGCGGTTGAAAAAAACCGCAACAACAGCCTCGGCGTGGCCTTGCTGCTGGGGCTGACTTTTGTCATGGGCGTGCTGCTGGGGCCTTTGCTGCAAGTGGCGTTAAAACTCAGTAACGGCGCACAGTTGGTCGGTGTGGCAGCAGGTGGTACGGCGATTACGTTCTTTGTCTTGGCGGGCATTGCCTCGTCCGGCAAGCGTGACTTTAGCAACCTGTCCAAGTTCTTGACCGTGGGCGCAGTGGTGCTGATGTTGGCGGTCGTGGCCAACCTGTTCTTGCAGCTCCCTGCTTTGCACCTGACGCTGTGCGCGGGCTTTATTTTGTTCTCGTCCGCGCTGATTTTGTATCAGGTGAATGACGTGGTAAATGGCGGCGAAACCAGCTATGTGTCTGCCACGCTGTCGATTTATGTCAGCCTCTACAACATCTTTACCAGCCTGCTGCAATTGCTGATGGCGTTTGGCGGCGAGCGCGATTAACCCCGTGCAACGGTGAGGCGAATTAGCTTCGCCTCACCCCCCCCAAAAAACACCGACCCCCCAATGGCTATGCTGCCTTTGGGGGGTCGGTGTTTTTTTGGGGGAGGGCAAACCGGTTACGGCGGATAAGGATTGTGCAGTGCCGCCATCAAGTCCTGCAGATAGGCTTTGACCTGCTGTTCATCGCAGCCCATCAAAATGGCATCCTCTAGCGCGTCCTGCGCCATCTGGTGCAGCTCGGTCAGGTTTTCGTGCATCACCTTGATTTTTTCGACGCAGGCAACCGGCTGCCCTTCAGGACTCAGCCAAATCGGAAAGGGAGGAAGGGAAGCCGCCATTAACGCCGCCCTGTCTTTTTCGCTACTGGCTTGGTCGGGGCTTGTTTGCGGGTGCTGACTTTGCCCTGCTTGCTGTCTTTGCTGCTGTTTTTGCCCGACACCGCGCGGTATTTTTTATCTTTGGCGTTGGCCTTGCTGTCTTGGCGATCTTTGCCCTGTTTGCCGCCCTTATCGGCTTTGCCGCGCGGGTCGAGCTTGCCGGCTTTTTTGGCAGCGGCTTCTGCTTGGGCAATCTCGACTTTTTCCTTTTTGCACTTCGGCGTTTTGGCTTGGCTGGCACGTTTGCACGCAGCCGACAGCTCGGGGATTTTGACTGGCTTGGCGGGCAAGGTCACGGTAACCCGCTTGCTTTTCAGTGCAGCAACCGCCCCTGCGCCGCCAACCGCGCCCAACGTGGCTGCGGCTAAAACGGGGCTGACGCTGGCGGTGTCTCTGGCGGTGTCTTCGGACGCGGCTTTTTCGGCTTTGTCGATTTTGGCGTTTTCAGCGCGGCGTTGCGACTCGGTAAATTCCCGCACATTCGCGCCGCCCTTGGACAAGCGTCGTCCGCCGTTAAACCGCCCTGACCAGTATTCGGACGAGAGGTGGCCGATTTCGATGTTTTTGCCGGTGCGCGGGGCGTGGATAAATCGGCCATTGCCGAGGTACAAGGCATTGTGCGAATACTTAAAACCACGGGTATTAAAGAACAAAATATCCCCGGGCTTGAGTTCTTCGCGTTCAATCGGGCGACCGAGTTGGGCTTGTTCGGCAGCGGTACGGGGGAGGTCAATGCCCGCCGAGCGTTGGAAGATATAGCGAATAAACCCACTGCAATCGAAGCCGGAAACGGGAGTGTTGCCGCCAAAGCGGTAGGCAATGCCCATCAGGCTGACGGCTTGTAGCACGAGGTCGGCCATCGCATCTTCGCTGGGCATGACGGCGCGGGGCGCATCGGCTTCGGCGGTGGGGGCAGCAAACGCAGGGGGGATGCACAGGGCAATCGCCAGCGTCAGTGCGCGAAAAAGTGATTTCATGAGGTCTTTTTAAGCGTTGAAAAATACCGCGCTATGGTATCAAAAAAGCGTGGCCGCGCCGTGGTCGGTCATTGTTTTGCGGGGGGGATCGCATCAAAATACGAAGGCCTGAAGTCTGGTATCCAAAAAAAACCTCGTCAAGTGGCTTGCTCCGTACGAAACCCACCCAAATGAAGCAGCGTCAGGCAAGAAGCCTAGGCTATGGGTTACGCCATGCAGTTCAGGCTGTGGCGCACCATTTTATTGGCGAAAGAAGCCTCTTTCCACACCCTTCCTTGCATAGGTGCCCCCTGCCTCACCCTCGTCTAAACCCTTTGGGTTTGGGTGGAGTGGGGGTGTTGGAGACGATATTCACGGTCAGTTCGTAAAGCTGGCCTTGGCGGATTTGGGTGCAGGCTACTACTTCGACCCGCGTCACAAAAGGCTCACTGGGGCGGCCACCAATATCGGGGGGATAGACGGTCAATTCGACGGCTTCGCCGTGCTGCGGCACAAAGGGGCTACACACCCGCATCCCTTTGAAGGTGACTTGGTAGCACAGCGCGTCAAAAATCTCGCTCGTCACCAAGGAGCGGAGTTTAGCGGTGCAGTGGGCAGGGAGTCCGCCGGTACTGCGGGCGTGGTCAGACTGTTGGTTCAAGCACCAGCACCCCTGTTTGCCATGCGTGTAGCCAATACAGTCCAACCAAGGTTTTGCTGTCGGTCAGCGTGCCCTGTGCGGCTTGTCTCTGTACGTCGGTCAGCGGCAGGGTCAGTACCTGCAAAAATTCACCCTCGTCGAGATGGGCTTCCCCTGCGACCAAATCCTCCGCCACAAAATAAGCGATGCGTTCATCGGAATAGCCGATGCAAGCATGGGCCACCGGCAGTGCTGTCCAGCGGCGGGCGGTGTAGCCGGTTTCTTCGGCCAGCTCACGTTTGGCCGTGGCCAACGGGCTTTCGTTGGGGTCGATTTTGCCCGCCGGAATTTCTAAAAACGTCTGCCGAACAGGGTAGCGATACTGGCGCACCATCAACAGCGACTGGTCTGCCGTCAGGGCAAAAATAGCCACCGCTCCAGGATGGTTGAGGTATTCACGGGTGGCGGTGCGGCCATCGGGCAGGCGAACGGTATCGTGTCGCATCGCCAAAAACTGACCTTGGTAGGCGAGGGTTGAATCGAGGGTGTGCTCAGTGAGGGTCACGTTCAGCCTTTCGTTTTTTGAGTGCAGCCACCACCCACAGCCGCCAGCCCAGCATCACGCTGATATAGCCGAGCGCGGCCAAGGTCAGCCCCAATGCCACCAGCCCCACCAGCAAAGGCCAGCCCATCGCACTCGTCCAATGCCACCAGCCCATCGCCCATTCGGACAAGGTTTGGGTGGACCATTCGGGTGCAACGGTCAGCGGCAGGCGGGCGGGATGGCGCAAAATCAGCGTGCCGTATTCGTAGGCCAGCATATAGAGCGGCACGACAGTCAGGGGATTGGTGTAAAGCGTGGTAGCCAAAGCCACCGGCAAATTGACGCGCCACCACAGTGCCAATAAGGCCGCAGTTGGCATCTGGGTAGGGCCGGGCATTAAGCCAGCAAACAGCCCAATTGCCACGGCGCGTGCCACGGTGCGGCGATGCAGCGTCCAGAGATGGGGGTCGCCCAGCCACGGTGCAAGCCAAGCCAGCCAGCGGTTAGCGTGGATGGTCTCGGCACTGGGCAGGTATTTTTTAAACCATTTGCGGGGCATGGCGGGGTCTTGGTGGGGGGCGGTTTAGGTGACGAGCTGGATGACGTAGCCATTTTTGCCGTTACGCTTGGCTTGGTACATAGCAGCATCGGCATGGGCTAGCAACATGCGGGGCAGGGTAATGGTCTGCTGTGAGGCTTGGGCGGGGTCAAAGACGGCGATGCCGATGCTCAGCGTCACAGGGGGTAAGCCGCTCGGTACGTCCTCGGAGGGGGGAGGGCGCGTGCCATTTTTTGGCCGATGCGCTCGGCGTGCGCCAGCCCCACCCCTGGCAGCAGGGCGATAAACTCATCGCCGCCAAGCCGCCCCAGTAGGTCATCGGTTCGTATGGCGGTGCGGAGGTGTGCCACCACCTGTATTAAGACACTGTCCCCCGCCAAATGACCGAGGGTGTCGTTGACCTGCTTAAAGTTGTCCACGTCCATCACACACAGTGCCAAAGGACGGCCGGTATTGTTGGCGGTGTCGAGTTCGCTGCTGAGGAAGTTAGCCATGGCTTGCTTGTTCCACACCCGTAGGTGGGCATCCAACAGCAGCTCACGCTCGGCTTGCCCTAGCCGTGCCAGCAGTTCGTTATGGCGGAAGTCGGTTTTCTTGTGCGCCAACAGGGTCTGCGCGGTGCCGCCCAGCAGGGTGAGCATCTGCGCATCGGCGGCGGAAAACGCCCGTGGCTGGTGGTCGATAATACACAGCGTGCCCACCATATAGCCCTCGCTATTTTCCAGCGGAAAACCGGCATAAAAGCGCACATGGGGTTCGCCAGTGACCAAGGGGTTGTCCGCAAATCGCGCATCGGCAAACGCGTCTTCTATCAGGAAAATTCCCTCCCCCAAAATAGCATGGCCGCAAAAGGACACGTTGCGCGGCGTTTCGCGTACCGACAAGCCTTGGCAGGATTTAAACCACTGCCGCTCGCCATCAATCAGCGAAACCAGTGCAATTGGCACGCCAAAATGTAGCTTGGCCATGGTGGTGATGCGGTCTAGGGCAAGGTCATCTGGCGTGGTGGTGAGGTTCATCCGTTCAAGCGAGGCTTGGCGGCTGAGCTCATTTAGGGGAAGGGCGGGACTTAGCATGGGCGCAGTCTTAATTCGGGGCAAAGGGCAGGATTGCCAAGCGGTCAGTATAGCGGCTTACGCAGGGGGAAGCCCTCGGTGGTCAGTCCAGCAAAGCCGCGCTGAGGGTGTGCACGCGGAGGGAGAGATTGCCGTGCTTTTTAGAACCTGTTTACGATCTAGCGAACGAAGGGTCAGCCAAGGCGAAATTCGGAAAAAAAGGCCGTTGGGGGTGAGTCCACACGCATTTTTTCCGAATTTCGCCTTGGCAACCCCTGCGCCATTGAGATGGTAAACAGGCGCTTAGGGCAGCTCCGCCACCAAGACACGGTTTTTGCCAGCCAGCTTGGCACGGTACATGGCTTGGTCGGCGCGTTCAATGGTGTCGGCTTCTGGCTCGCCTGGTAGCCACACCGTGACTCCCGCGCTAAAGGTGATAATAATCTTGTCTTGGTTGGCCAAGAAATAAGCACGGGTCAGCTGACGCTGCAGCCGCTCGGTGAGGCTGGCGGAGTCTTCTGCCGAGGTAGCGGGCAACAGCAACACAAATTCTTCGCCACCCAGCCGCGCCACACTGTCGGAAGGGCGCAAAAAGCCGGCGATGGTATCGACTAGGTGTTTCAGCACTTGGTCGCCGGTGAGGTGGCCGTAGTGGTCGTTGAGCCGCTTAAAATTATCGACATCCAGCAGCACTAAGCCGAGAGGCTCACCGCTGCGCTCGGCACGGTTCATTTCGCGGGCAAAGATGTCGTTCAGCCCTCGGCGGTTATACGCGCCGGTCAGTTGGTCTTCTTTCACCTGAATGCTGGCTTCGTCTAGGGCACGCTCTAGTTCGTGGATGCGGCGGGTGGCAGCATCAACTTCTTCGCGGGCGGTGACCAGTTCATCGCGGCTGCTGGCAATCGAAAGCTGCACCGTGCGGGTGTCGCTCATCAGGGTGTCGATGACCTCAGACAGGGCTTCGACACTGTCTGCGGCTTGAACTTGGGTGGAGTAACCGGCCATTTTCTCGTGATATTGACTGGTGTTATCCGACATCACCCCGAGACGAGAAATAAACGAATTAACCATCTCTCGCAGTGAGGCCGTGGCTTGGTCTAGGCTGTGTTTAATCGCACCTTGTTTGTAAATCACATCTTTTAGGCTGGCTTCAACGGCGTAGATGTCGCGAACGTTGAGGGGCTCGGCGGCGAGGATATTTTCAATGGCGGTGATTTGCCCAATCAGCGATTGGTCTTGTCCCGAGAGTTCACGCAGGTTTTGCAGCAACAGTCTTAGCAAAGACGCAATGCCCTGCACGATACGGCCATCGTGGAGGAGCTGAAGGTCGGTTTTAATCCAACATTTTTTAAGCTGCCGCGCAAAAAGCTCCATTTCGCGCTCGGTTTGAATATGGGGCAATGCGCCCAGCTGCTCGGCGACACCATCGGCAAGGTCGGGGTAAGAGGCCAGCCACGGTGCCACCCCAAAGCGCAGTGTGTCGTCCAAAATATGCCGCCACCGCCCAACCATATCGTCTAGCGGAGAAAGCGGAGCATAGACCGAGGCAGGGGCGGGATTGTGCGGCAGGTCGTTGGTGGGGGTGACGCTGTCAAACAGCAGTCCCGCGCTGAGCTGGTTGTTGGTGAGGGTGCCGCTGGGGTTGGCGGTGGGTGTGCCCCAGTTTTGAATCAGTTTGGTGAGCTTGTTGTAGAGTACTGAGGGGACTTGGCCATGATTGATAATGACCCGTTCAAGCGATTCTCTTTTCATTGCAGTGGTCAGCCCTGGCTGGCGCAAATCCCAGTGCCGGATAAGATCCTGCACTAGTTCGCCCCAGTGTTGACCTGCGATTTGTTGTTCGATGCTTTGGTTGAGGTGCTGCAGCAGCAACGCGGGAATACGTTCCCAATCTTGATCGTGTACCAGTTGGCGCACCCGGTTGACGCGCACTTGGCCGAGGAGGTCTTTGCTGACGCTGTCTTCAAGGGTTTTGATTAACAGGGTGGCCAAGGGTTGAGGGTCGGTGAAGTCCGCTGCGGTTCGACCTGACACTTCTGCATAAACCCGTGCGTAGTTCTCAGGGGTAGGGGGCAGCCTGCGCGTCGTCAAACGCTTCAGCGTCTGGCGGGCAAGTTCAATCGTTGGGTCTGTGGACATGGCTCTCTCGTTGGAATCCAACCTACAAAAAGCAAACGCAGCCAGAGGGTTTGTCTGGGAGGGTTTCTCTAGTAGGGGCAATGCTAAGCCATCCCTTTGGGGAACGCCACGCCATTGGGACGGTATTTTGTTCTGCGGCAAGTCTCGGCAAGGTAGCGGCGATGCCAAACAGCCGCAAGCCCATTTCAAGGGTGTGGCGGATATTACAAGCGCAAGCGGGCAATACCAATCGAATTTTTGTGACTGGTGATTGATTGAAGAAAGCTTGAACAGACCGTCAGCGTTGAAAGTAACGGGCTTTATTGGCTTGAAATGCTCGCCGCCAGTAGGTTTCGCTACCGCCGCTACCCTCCCGATGTCGGGTTAAAGCCCGCCCGCCCCCTGCCATGCCCGCGCAGGTGGGCATGATGAGGCTGCTGGCCGCCCCGTACTGCCTCGGCCACCCGCGCCTATAGCACCCCTCGCCCAGCCATCCGCCATCTTGGCTGGCACACATCCTGCTTACACTCCTTGCATCGCACCAACGCCGGTGCCGCACCCCCCCTCCCGCCAACGAAGGCGAGAAAAACCGGACAACGCCGTCCTTGACCCACCCCCCTGCCACACCGCAGGGCGGCGGGGGTCAAGGACGGCTTTTTTTTACCCTTTTCTTTGTCACTTAAATGCAATGGAGTCAATAATGAGCACGCCAGAAACCCCCGTGATTGCCCTAGAAACCAGCCGTCGTAGCTTCCTTAAAACCTGTGCCGCCGGCGCAGGCATGGTGTCCGCCTCTGCCATTGGCACGCTGATTCCGGCGGGGGTCAAAAGCGCGGCCTATGCCGGTGGCTCTGATGCCCCCGAAAAAGCCATCGTCAAAGTCGGCTTTATTCCACTGACCGATTGCGCCTCGGTCGTTGTCGCTGCCACCCAAAACTTGGGCAAAAAATACGGGCTGACCATCGTCCCCTCCAAAGAAGCCTCGTGGGCTGGCGTGCGCGACAAGCTGGTGAATGGCGAGTTGGATGCCGCCCATGTGCTCTACGGCCTGATTTACGGCGTGCAAATGGGCATCGGCGGGCAGCAAAAAGATATGTCGGTGCTGATGACCCTTAACCAAAATGGCCAAGGCATCACCCTGTCCAACCAGCTCCGCGACCAGAAAAAAGTCACCGACGGCACCAGCCTGAAAAAGCTCATCACCACCGAGCCGCGCGAATACACCTTTGCCCAAACCTTCCCCACCGGCACCCACGCCATGTGGCTCTACTACTGGTTGGCCAGCATTGGCGTCAACCCGATGAAAGACGTGAAAACCATCGTGGTGCCGCCGCCCCAAATGGTCGCCAACATGCGGATTGGCAACATGGATGGCTACTGCGTCGGTGAGCCGTGGAATGCCCGTGCCGTGGCCGACAACATCGGCTTTACCGTCGCTACCAGCCAAGACATCTGGGCCGGCCATCCCGAAAAAGTCCTCGGCGCAACCGCTGATTTCGTCAAGCAATACCCCAACACCGCCCGCGCCTTGGTGGCCTCGATTCTGGAAGCCAGCCGCTTTATCGACACCAAAGCCAACCGCGCAGGGGTGGCCAAGCTGATTGCGGATAAGTCCTACGTCAACGCCCCAGAATCGGTCATCGAATCCCGCTTTTTGGGCAACTACGACAGCGGCAGCGGCAAAAAATGGCAAGACCCTAACCTGATGAAGTTCTTTGACGAAGGGCGGGTCAACTTCCCTTACCTCTCCGACGGCATGTGGTTTATGACCCAACACAAACGCTGGGGGATGCTCAAGTCCGAGCCCGATTATTTGGCCATCGCCAAAAAGGTCAACCAAATCGAGCTGTATAAGCAAGCCGCCACGCTGGCCAAAGTCGCCCTGCCTAAGGATGTGATGCGCGCCAGCAAGATGATTGACGGCAAGGTTTGGGATGGCAAAGACCCGAAGGGGTACGCCAACAGCTTTGCCATCAAATCCTAAGAACCGGTTTTCGGTCTGCGAAACTCGGGTGATCCTGCGTTGAAATTCGTAAAAACATGCGTGCTGATTCAAGTCCAACGCCGCTTTTTTTCCGAATTTCGCCTTGGCTGACCCTTCGTTCGCTAGACCGTAAACGGGTTCTATCCCACCCCATTTGCCCCCCCCACACAGGGCAGCGGGGCACTTTCCGAGCCGCCCCCGCCGCCCCCTGTTTGATTTTGAAGGAAACCACCATGAGCCAAGCCGCTCCGACCTCAGCTTCTCGCATTGACTGGCGCGAAGTCATGGGCCAGCACCTTGTCCCCCCGCTGTTGGGCTTTGCCCTGTTTTTGGGCATTTGGGGGCTGATTGCCCAAGCCAATGCCAGCATCCCTGGCCCTGCCTCCACCTTTTGGGCGGGGGTTAAGCTGTTCTCTGACCCGTTCTATATCAAAGGGCCGAACGATGTGGGCATAGGCTGGAACATCCTCAACTCGCTGGGACGGGTCGGCATTGGTTTTGGCTTGGCCGCAGCGGTAGGCATTCCCGCAGGCTTTGTGCTGGGGCGGTTTGCGTTTGTGAACCGGATGTTCTCGCCCATCATCGGGCTGTTGCGCCCTGTCAGCCCGCTGGCGTGGTTGCCCATCGGCTTGCTGGTGTTTAAAGCTGCCCAGCCCGCCGCGATTTGGGTGATTTTTATCTCCAGCGTGTGGCCGATTATTTTGAATACCGCCGCAGGGGTGGCCACCGTGCCGCAGGATTACCTGAATGTCGCACGGGTGCTGAAACTGTCCGAATGGAAAGTATTTACCACCATCCTGTTTCCCTCGGTGTTGCCGCACCTGATGACCGGCATCCGCCTGTCGATTGGCGTGGCGTGGCTGGTGATTGTGGCGGCAGAAATGCTGACCGGTGGCGTAGGGCTGGGCTTCTGGGTGTGGGACGAGTGGAACAACCTCAACGTTGAACACATCATCGTCGCGATTTTTGTGGTGGGGATGATTGGGCTGGCCTTGGAGCAGTTGCTGATGGTCATCGCCAAACGCTTCCAATACAACTAAGCCGTTCACCCTCTAGCCACCCCACCGGAGCCTACACCATGGAAAAATACGTCCACCTCGAAAACGTCGGTATGGCGTTCGAATCCAAAAAAGGGCGTTTTGTCGCCCTCAAAGAAGTCAACCTCACCCTGCGCCAAGGCGAATTTGTGTCCCTGATTGGGCACTCTGGCTGCGGCAAATCCACCGTGCTGAACATCATCGCCGGTCTGCTCAACCCCACCACCGGCGTGGCGCTGGCACTGGGGCGCGAAATTGATGGGCCAGGCCCTGAGCGTGCCGTGGTGTTCCAAAACCACTCGCTGCTGCCGTGGCTAACCTGCTTTGGCAACGTTTATTTGGCGGTAGAGCGCGTGTTTGGCAGCACCGAAAACAAAGCCCAACTGAAGGCCCGCACCCAAGTCGCCATCGACATGGTCAAGATGGGTCACGCCGCCGACAAGCTCCCCAACGAGATTTCGGGGGGGATGAAGCAGCGTATCGGCATTGCCCGCGCCCTCGCCATGGAACCCAAAGTGTTGCTGATGGATGAGCCCTTCGGCGCGTTGGATGCCCTGACCCGTGCCCATTTGCAAGATGAACTGATGCGGATTGTTACCGCCACCGGCTCCACCGTGGTGATGGTGACCCATGACGTGGACGAAGCCGTACTGCTGTCTGACCGCATTGTGATGATGACCAACGGCCCTGCCGCCACCGTCGGCGACATTGTGGAAGTCAAGCTGCCGCGTCCGCGTGACCGGCTGGCATTGGCCAACGATGCCGAATACCACCGCTATCGCGGCGCGGTGCTGGAATTTTTGTATCACAAGGAATAGATCGGAAGAGCACACGTC